>OIFD01000019.1_pt1 | contig 215963 bp, 181 predicted proteins | sample 1582021 | NCBI WGS metagenome assembly OIFD01 (sample SAMN07501059, study PRJEB24779) | human gut metagenome | isolation source: stool | host: human infant | place: USA: Pittsburgh, PA | reverse complement strand
AACTTGCCCTCAGCGTTAGCCTTGAGTTCCTTGCCGTCCACGGTAACCGTGTACTTCACGCCCTCCATGTCCTTAACCGTTGCGAACGGCTTAACCGTGCACGAGGCCGGATCAGATGCGGACGGATTGATGAACTCCGGTGCAACCGGGGTCACAACCATGCCCTCACCGGGCTCTTCAGCAGCCGGACCACAGTCCACCGTGAGGGTCAGGCCAGAGGCAGTCGAGATGAGCTCTGGAGTGTCAGCGCTCTGCTCGTCGACAGTGCCGGCCTTAACCGTTAGCGGCAGGTTTACGGTTCCCGAGCGGTCCTCGCAAACTCCCGAGACACTGAACTCAATCGGAGCGTCCGTGTAGCCAACGCCGTCAGCAGTTACGATTGCGTTCGCGTTCGCTGCATTTGCGTCTTCCAGCGTGTTGTTGACCGCGCTGGTTGCTACGCTCTTGCCGTCAACATAAAGCGTGACGTTCTTCGGCGCTGCTTCGCTCGGTCCGGAGAACGAGAGACCGCGTAGCGCAAGCGTGCCGGAAACAACCGGCGTGCCATCTACAGTCTCTACGTTCTGCTCTAGCGTGGCGCCAACGGAGGAAACTGCTGCGCGAGGAGCAACCTTTGGGTTATCTTCTAGGTACTTTTGGATCCACTCGCGATCCAAACCATCTGGGATGGTCGTAAGCGTGGCCTTGATCGAGTCTTCCTTAAGGACGTCAAATGAGTCGCCACCAGCAAGGAGGAAGGTTACCGAACCTACCGAGTAGGTAGCCTGCGGATCAATCGGCTGGCCATCGAGCAGGATCGAAGTAATACGATCGCCCATCGGGCGAGCTGGATCGTACGTGTACTTCACGTTTTCAGACAGGCCAAGCTTGAGCATGGGACGTGTGGAGTTTTCGCCAATTTCCTTCCACTGCTGTTCAAGTAGCGTCTTGAACTGGGCTCCGGTCATCTCAACGTATCCAACTTCGTTGGAGAACGGGGCTACCGCAAAAACGTCGCCAACGGTGAGCTTGCCGTCCTTTGGAACGAGGTCTGCGCGCAGGCCACCAGCGTTGATGATACCAATGTCGATCGGCTTGCCATCAAGCTTGGTGAAGGAGCCCTTCATCGCGTCAGCAACAAGGCTACCCAGGGTGGATTCGGTACCACGGTTTTCACCGGATTCCTGCTTGCCGCGGTAGAAAGCGCTGTCGGTTTCCAAAACGACCTTCTCCTTGGCCTCCTTAGCCTTGGTTACGGCCTCGTCCACAACGCCCTTCACGTCGGCGTCTTCGCCACAAGCTACAAGGTCAGATGCGCGGATCTGGACAGCCTTGGCTTCTACGATCTTCTTCTCGCCCTTGTTGTACTTCAACTCAACGTTTGCGAGGTTGTCCGTGAAACTACCCGATGCGGTGGTAGCAACGATCGGCTTACCGTCCTTGTTCGTAAGAGCCTTATCGCCAGAGAAGTAGTACGGCTTGTGTGTATCGCCACCCATGAGGATGTCAACATCGCTGGAGAGGCGCGGGGCGGAGATCTTAACGTCGTTGTCGTACAGCGCTACGACGATGTCAGCCTCGCCGTTTTCTCCGTTCCCGTCCTTGAGGATTGCAGCGTACTTGTTTACCGTCTCAGCTGCCGGCAGGAAGTCAACTTCGTCAAACGTGCCGGGTGCTACCTTGGTGGGCGCATCCTCTTCAATGGCGGCAACGAAGCCTACCCTCACGCCAGAGGGGGACTCCCAGATCTTGAACGGATCAAATAGGGTTTTGCCGGTGGATTTGGAAACGATGTTCGCAGCTAGGTAGGGGAATCCGATCTGGGTGTACCCGTCCTTGCCTTCTACGCGCTTCATGAGCACGTCGAGGCCCTTATCGAACTCGTGGTTGCCAATCGCTGAAGCGAAAACACCCATATGGTTTAGGGCTTCAATGGTTGGATTGTCATCTTGTGAGCCCGAAGTAAACGGGGAAGCGCCAATGTTGTCGCCAAGAAGCGTGAACACGGAATTATCGTTTGCTTCCAATGCGTTCTTCACGTAGCAAGCGGTGGAAGCCAGACCAGCCTCGGTCACCTTGCCCTTGTATTCGGATTTTTCAATGTGACCGTGAATATCGGTCATATTGAAAAGGTTCATGGTGACAACGTCACCTTCCGCGCCACCTCCAGATTCGCTGACGGGATCCTCAGCAAATGCGGCGAGTGGAGAGACAACTAGTGCGGCAGTTGCGATTGCGCCTGCGACTAGGGTCTTCACAGATCTCCTCATAAAAACTTCTCCTTTTGGGATGAAACGCAAAATCGTTGCACTTCATTTTAGGGGGCAAAGGAAACCGGTGTACAGAAAACAAAAGTTTGGAGGCGCAAACTTTGTTGCTCGTTTACTGTGGTGAAACACTCATGAAACGGGTGGGACTTCAAAACCCCAGCTTGAGGGCGAGCTACCTTCTTCGGGAAGGCGAAGCATTGCTTCTTGCATGGCCTCAGCAACAAGCTCGCCGCTCTCGGTAAACACGCGCACATGTCCGGTGGCACGGGCTCCGTTTGCGGAGGGGGATTCTTGGTCGTATAGCAGCCATTGGTTGATGTCAAAATCTTGGTGGAACCACATGGCGTGATCGAGGCTGGCTAGCGCGAGGCCGGGAGTAAGCCACGATAGGCCGTGGGTGCGCAGTGCGGGTTCCATCATGACTTGGTCTATAACGTAGGCCAGCAGAGCGCGCGAGGTTAGGGGAGTGGCGCCCGTTATTTCTGCGCGAGGTTTCATCCAGAGCTGCTGACGGCGGCTCTTGTTGGGCGAGGCGTTGATGTACAGGTTTTCTTGCACGTGGCGCACGTCAAACGCGGCGGTTTTGCCCAGGAACTTGCCGACGGGGTGGTTGAGGGAGCGGAAGTATTCGAGGGCAGAGATGAGCTCGTCGGGCCCGGGAACATCCGGGATTTGCGAGGAGTGTTCAACGCCGGATTGGCGTAGCTGGAAACTGGCCATGAGGGTGAGTAGGTCGCGCCCGTCTTGCGTGGCGCTCACCTGCCTGGAGGCGAATGAGCGCCCGTCATGGGTGCGCGCCACTTCGAAGCTGATGGGACGGGCTGGGTCTCCGCCGCGCAGGAAGTACGCGTGTAGCGAATGGGGTGGTCGCTCATTATGATCTTCGATTGTTGCGGCCGCGGCCAGCAGGGCCTGGGAGAGCACTTGCCCGCCGTACACTCGATTCATCTGCGGCAAGGAATCGGCCTCGAAGCGATCCTTATCGCCGCCGCGTAGCTGTAGCACTCGCAGAACGGAGGCGAGGGGTTCGCTGGTGATAGTGGGAACGCCAATCGGAGCAGTCATAGCCTTCATTCTTTCGTGAATCTACGCGGCCCGCACGTCGTCTGGTACTTTTGCCACTTCCAATTTGTAATCTGAGACACTATCATGTGAGTCGGGTTACATGTGTGGAGGAATGAAAGTGACGATTGCAGAGAAACTCGTTGAAGGGCTTGGGGGCGCTCAAAATATTGAGGACCTTGAGTCTTGCATCGTGCGTATCCGCGCCATCGTTTCGGAGCCGGCACTTGTTAGTGAAGCCGTGATTCGTGAGACCAGTCCGATAGGCGTTGTGTCGTCGGGCCGCTACGTGCAGATTATTGTGGGACCGTCTTCTGATGTCCTCGTGGCTGAAATGAACGAGGCCATTAAAGCAACAGCGTTTTGCTAGACGTTTCGCGCACTTACCTTCCCGAGGGGGGTAGGTGCGCAATAATTTTGGGCCTGAGCGTTATCAGACTAAAATTAGTGTGATACCCACCGCACCGGGAGTTTTCAATGACGCAACTTTCATTCGACGTAGCTAATATGGACCGTTTGCAGCACCTTGCCCAACTAAACGGCGTGTCTACTAGTTTTTGGGATTGGCACGGCAACTTGCTGGATGTGAATGCAGAAACGTTGATTACAACGTTGCAGGTGCTGGGCGTTGGTGTCTCGGACGCTCCGGATGCGGCTGAGTTGGATCGCTGCATTGCGGGTTTTGAGGACGACAAGTGGCTGACGGTTTTGCCGCCTACCACCGTGCTACGCGGCGGAAATTATGGCGAGCTGCTGGTGCATGTTCCCGATGGGGAAAGCGTAAGCGTTTCGGTGGTGTTTGAGGACGGCTCGGCGCGTGAGCTTCGCCAGGTGGACAATTGGGACCCTCCTCGTGAAGTGAATGGCGCTATGCGGGGCCGGGCAGCGTTTGCCCTGGAGACGGATTTCCCGCTGGGTTATCACAAGCTTTACGCGCATCTAGGTAGTGGTGAAGAGACTGAATCTCACCTCATTGTGGTTCCGAGCTCGCTCAATCTGGATGAGAAGCTCGCGGGTAAGAAGTGGGGCATTTCCAGCCAGCTGTACTCGGTTCGAGCTAACGATAGTTGGGGCATGGGTGATGCTCGGGTTTTGGCGGCCATGAACCGCACGTTTGCGCAGATTGGCGCGGATTTCCATTTGATTAACCCGTTGCACGCTTCGGCTCCTGTAGTGCCGATTGAGGCCTCCCCGTACCTGCCCGTTACTCGCCAGTTCATTTCCCCTCTTTACATTGCGCCGCGCCTGGTTGCCGAATATGCGGATCTCACGGACACTGCGAAAGCGTATGTGGAGGAGCTCAACCAGGCCTCACGCACGGAAGATTCGGACCACATTGGTCTGATTGATCGGGACTCGTCATGGTCGGCAAAGGTCCGGGCACTGTGGGAGATCTTCACTATTGGGCGTAGCGCGCAGCGTGAAGCCGAGTTCAATAGTTTCATTGCCGAGGGCGGTCCGGCGCTGTACAAGTTTGCCGTGTGGTGTGCGCTGGTGGAGCGTTACGGGCTGCATTTGCCTGAGAAGTACGCGGATTCAGATTCTCTTGCGGTTGCCGCATATGCGGAGGCAAACAACAAGCAGGTGCGCTTCCACATGTGGATGCAGTGGATCGCTCGAAATCAGTTGGATAATGCGCAGGAGGTCGCTCTTGGCGATGGCATGAGCGTTGGCATCATGTCGGACCTCGCGGTTGGCGTGCACCCGTATGGTTCTGAAACGTGGTCGCAGCCCGAATTGTTTGCGCGCGGCATGACGGTGGGTGCCCCGCCGGACATGTATTCCCAGCTTGGCCAGGATTGGTCGCAGCCGCCATGGAATCCGCGATCGCTTGCGCAGGCTGGCTATGAGCCGCTGCGCCTGATGATTCGCGCGGCCGCGCGGTTCTCGGGCGCGATCCGTATCGACCACATTTTGGGCCTGTTCCGCCTGTGGTGGATTCCTAACGGTAAGACCGCGAATTTTGGCACGTACGTGAATTACGATCATGAGGCGATGGTTGGCGTCCTCCTGCTGGAGGCCTACCGGAATAACTCGATCGTGATTGGGGAGGACCTGGGCACGGTCGAACCGTGGGTTCGCGGGTACTTGAATGATCGCGGAGTGCTCGGCACGTCAATCCTGTGGTTTGAGCGTGAGGATGACGGTTCGCCCCGGCGTCCGGAGAACTATCGCCGCGACGTTCTAGCTGCTGTAAATACGCATGATCTTCCGCCAACGGCAGGATATTTGGAGGGTATCCAAACGTCGATCCGCGAGGAGCTTGGACTTCTTGTGGAGCCGGTGGAAGTGGTGCGTGCAGCTGATAGTGCGGAGCTGGAAATGTTCACCTCGCGCATGATCGAGTACGGCCTGTTGGATGAGGAGCGCCGCTACGAGGAGCAGCCCCTGATCGACGCGTTGCACCGCTATATTGCTATGACGCCATCACGCCTGCTGGTGGTGTCTTTGGTTGATATTGTGCGCGAGCGCCGCCCGCAGAACTTCCCGGGCACGAGCACGCAGTATCCGAACTGGCAGATTCCGCTGGGGGATGAGAGCGGCCGGGAAATCCTTGTTGAACAGTTAACGCCCGCAACACTAGCGCGGTTCGCGGATGTGATGAATGAGGCCGTCCATAGCTGAGTTTGATTAGTATATGAATTGTTTGATCCCACGCAATGCGTGGGATCAAACAATTTGCCAGAGCCTAAAGCGGGTCTCGGGTCGCTTTAGTCGCGGTTAGTTGTCGCTATCCGCTTTTGACGGTGTAAAGGTGATCCTCCCGGGCGATACTGTTGCCGGGTGAGGTGTGCATGGTCAGCATTTCTGCGGGCAGATCGCATGCGATGACGGATACGGAGGTGGACAGGCCGGCTTCTTTCGCAACGGCGGAGTCCCACCTGACAATGGCTTCACCCTTGTGCACGGTATCGCCCTCGGCTCTTAGAACTTCGAAGCCTTTGCCGCGCAACTTGACGGTGTCGATGCCAAGGTGCACGAGGATTCCAATGCCGGAGGGGCAAAACACGATGAAGGCGTGCGGGTGGACTTTGAGCAGCTTGCCATCAGTGGGGCAGACCACGTCGTGCCAGCGTTCTTCCACGGGGGCTACGGCTATTCCTGATCCAACGATGCCCTGGGCGAGGACGGGGTCATCAACGTCCTCGAGTGCGATTATGGTTCCGCTTAGGGGCGAGCAGACTTCCAGCATTACGGTAGTTGTCCGATTTCGTCGGCGATTTCGTCGGCTTCTGGGCCCACTACTACCTGGATGACAGTACCAACTTTGACGACTCCGAAAGCACCCGCAGATTTAAGGGCGTCATCGTCTACCAGGGCGCGGTCGCGAACCTGTACGCGTAGGCGCGTGATGCAGGCTTCGAAAAATTCGATGTTTTCTTTCCCGCCAAGACCGGCAACGATGGCTTCAGCCTGAGTCGCGTGTTGGTCGCTCATTTCCACTCCTATGCTTTGCGTCTCTATTTAGGATACTACGCGTCATCTTGCTGGATTGCTCGATTGGCGGGCGTGGCACAAAGCGGGCCCGCTCAATCAAGCGGGCCCGCGGTTGTCAGTGTTTACCTGGTGTCACAGCTGCTGGATAGCTACGGCTCGTTGCGCCTCTGAAATGCTTTCGGAGAGTAGGCGGACGAGGCCGGCGGGCGCATCCTTGTGTTCTTCAAGCCACTGCTCGCCAATGGCTACGACATCTACATCGTCGAGGCGGCCAGCAAGCGGCGTGGGGAAGCCCAGTGCCATGATGGACTGCGCGGTGTGTGGCGTGTTGGTGTTCCACACGTCCAGGGCGGTGTCGAAGAACTTCTTGGCGCCAGTGGCAAACAGCTCGGGCTTTGTGGAAGCTCCGGCCCAGTATCCGCGGCCTGCGGCGATGCGCATGTCGTTGGAGAGGTCGGGGTTGTACATGAAGTTCTCAAACGCGGCGTCCTTGACGGCCTGGTCCGTTTTGGCGGCGCGGGCTTGGGTGGCCTTTTGCTCGCCGGTCATGGTGGCATCTTCGGCCAGCATTTGGTCAATCTGGGCGTCCCCAGCAATACCGGCAGCAACGGAGGCGGTGAGGAATGCCCAGCGTAGCTCTACATCTAGGTCGAGTCCCATCAGAGTATCTTCGCTGGCCCGCAGACGCTCGATCGCTTCGCTCTGCTCTTGCGTCGTGGCGCGGCGCGCAGCGGCGAAGGCAAGGAGCCTCTGCTGATCCGAGCCAGACGAGGCGGCGCGCAGAAGCAACAGCAGCCTGTCTGCAACATGCTCAAGAACCTCGCGGCGCTCCTCATTTGACGTGTAATAGGCGGCTGCGGTGTCCAGTTGGCGAAGCCATAGGCCCATAACCGTGATGTCTTGTTCAACCGGTAGAGCAGCCATGACTAGGTCAATGAACGTGCGGGCCGGCATTTGCGCGTCGCGAACCATGTCCCAAGCGGAGGCGATGATGATCGACCTCGTCAGGGAATCTTCAAACTTGTCGATGTTCGCGGTTGCGAACCGCAGGGAGTCTTCGTCCATGCGAATCTTCGCGTACGCAAGGTCTCCATCATTCACCAGGATCAGCGCGGGGCGCTTGATTCCACGGGCGCTTTCAACGATGGTGCGTTCGCCTGCAACGTCGAGTTCTTCGTGGAACGTGCGTTCAATACGGCCATCCACGAGGTCGTAGCCGGCCACTGCCAGACGGTGTGGGCGCAGGGAGGAGCCGGGGGTGAAGGTTTCTTGCACTACGGCTAGCTCTCCCAGGGTGCCGTCCTCATTCAAGTTAAAGTCAGGGCGAAGCAGGGTGACGCCGGCTTCTTCCAGCCAGACTTTAGACCAGGCTTCAAGGTCACGCCCCGAGGCCGCTTCAAGCTCACCCATGAGGTCGGGCAGGGTGGTGTTTTGCCAAGCGTGCTTTTCAAAGTATTTGCCGAGGGCGGCAAAGAAGTTGTCACGGCCAACGTAGGACACCAGCTGGCGAAGCACGGCCGCGCCCTTAGCATAGGTGATGCCGTCGAAGTTTACTTCCACGTCTGCCAGGTCGCGGATGGGAGCGACGATGGGGTGCGTGGTGGGCATTTGGTCTTGTCTCATGCCCCAGTCTTTGCGGGCCATGAAGCCGATCCACGCGTTCTTCCATTCCTCGGTGCCTTCGGCTAGGCACAGGTGAGACATGAACTCGGCAAAGGACTCGTTGAGCCACAGGTCGTTCCACCAGCGCATCGTGACCAGGTCGCCAAACCACATGTGGGCAAGCTCGTGCAGGATCGTGTTGGCTAGGCCCTCGAGCTCGGCTGCGGTGGGCTTAGCGCGGAAGATGTACTGGTCGCGGAAGGTTACGCAGCCGGCATTCTCCATTGCGCCCGCGTTGTATTCGGGCACGAAAATCTGGTCGTACTTGCGGAACGGGTAGGGGCGTCCGTATTCCTTTTCGAAGAAGGCAAAGCCCTTACGGGTTACGTCCATGACCCAGTCGGCATCAAGGTATGACTCAAGGGACTGACGGCAGTACACGCCGAGGGGGATTTCTCGCCCGTCGGTTGATACAAGCGATCCGGTTTTGCCAACGTACGGGCCCGCAATGATCGCTGTGATGTAGGAGGAGATTTGTTCGGTGGGGGTGAAGTCCCACCTCTTCAGCCCGTCCACGTCGTTAGGTACAGGCGTGGGGGAGTTGGAGAACACTACCCAGTCGGCGGGCGTGATCACGTGGAAGGTGAACTGTGCCTTCATGTCGGGCTGTTCAAATACGGCAAAAACGCGGCGCGAGTCTGGTACTTCGAACTGGGAGTAGCAGTAGGACTTGCCATCGGCCGGGTCGGTAAAGCGGTGTAGGCCCTCGCCGGTGTGCATGTAGCGGCATTTGGCTACCACGGTCACGCGGTTGCGGTCTTTTAGGCCGTCCAGGTGGATACGCGAGTCTTGGAATGCGGCGGTGTCTCTTTGCTCCCCATTTACTTCCAAGGAGTAAACCTCGTCGGCAATGAGGTCCAGGAACGTTTCGGCGCCTTCATGTGCGTCGAAGTCCACCACGGTTTTGGAGGTGAAGGTCTCGTCATTTTTAGCCAGGTTCAGTTCCACGTCGTAGTGGTAGACGGTTGCAATTTTTGATCTTTCTTCAGCTTCAGCGCGCGTCAGGTTTTGCCCTGGCATGTTGCCTCCTGTGTCCTGTTGGTTTGCAAAATCTGCGTGATGGATATTTATCACGTGTTCTACACAATTCTTACACTTTTTTACAAAATTTGCCCCGCTGAACATGTGTTTAGTGTTCAGCGGGGCAAATTTCGTGAGTTATGCGCGCTCCATCTGTGTGAGAATGAGACAGTGGGCGCGGGTCTGTTACCAGATTTCCACGCGTTCGCTGGGGTCTAGCCACATGCCGTCGCCAGGCTGGGTGTGGAACGTTTCGTGGAAGGCATCCACGTTGCGTAGCACACCGTTGCAGCGGAATTCCGAGGGGGAGTGCGGGTCTATGGCCAACAGTTGCAACGCCCACTCGTCACGTGACTTGGAACGCCAGATACGCGCCCAGGAGTAGAAGAACTGCTGGGCGGCGGTCAGGCCGCCGCGCTCCTCATCGGCTTCGGTGCGCCCGGATTCTTCGAGGGCAATGTGGTAGGCCTTCCACGCGATGCCAAGGCCGCCGAGGTCACCAATGTTCTCACCGATTGTGAGCTTGCCGTTCACCTTGTGTGAATCGTCAAGCTGTTCGGGGGAGAACGCATCGTATTGGGCAATGAGGCTTGACGTGCGCTCTTCGAAAGCCTTACGGTCTTGCTCGGTCCACCAGTTGTTGAGTTTGCCTTCACCGTCATAGTGCGAGCCTTGGTCGTCAAAACCGTGGCCGATCTCGTGGCCAATAACGGCACCGATCGCTGCGAAGTTAACCGCGTCAGTCTCGCTTGGATCAAAGAACGGGTTTTGCAAAATGGCAGCGGGGAACACGATCTCGTTCATCGTGGGGTGGTAGTAGGCGTTGACCGTTTGCGGGGTCATGAACCATTCCTTCTTGTTGACCGGGCCAGACAGCTTGCCGGCCTCCTCGTCAACGTGGAACTGTGCAACCGCGCGCACGGACTCAACCAGGGTGGCGCCAGGCGTGAGCTTTGAGTAGTCCTTCCACTCGTCCGGGTAGCCAACCTTGGGGGTGAATCCCGCTAGCTTTTGAAGGGCGCGCTCGCGGGTTTCCTCACCCATCCACTCCAGCTGCGAGATGGAACGGCGGTAGGCCTCCAGCAGGTGTTCCACCAGTTTGTTCATCTGCTGCTTGTATTCGGGTGGGAAGTGCTTGGCAACGTACTTCTTGCCCAGCGCCTCGCCCATGGCTCCTTCTACAAATGAAACGCCGCGCTTCCAGCGGGGGCGCTGCTCGGTGGCGCCGGTGAGGAGGCGGTTGAACTCGAATCCGTTGTCAACAAACGCCTTAGAAAGGTATGCCGAACGCGCCTGGATGACTTTCGCGTACGCCCACTTCTTCAGCGTTTCCAAGGCGGTGTCATTCCAGAGGGAGGGGACCGCCTCAACGTAGGAGGGCTGGCGCACGTTAACGGACGTGTCACCGGCGGTGGGTAGGCCGGTGGCTTCCCACCAGGTGGCCCAAGGGTAGTTGCCCGAGCTTTCAGCGAACTTGCTGAACGTAGTGGGGTTGTTGGAAGCCACGGCGTCGCGGGTCTTCACATTGTCCCAGTGGTGGGACGCAACTTTGGTTTCGAATGCCAGCACGTCTGCGCCAAACGCTTCGCCCACAGCGCTAGCCCAGTCCTCAAACTGCGCATCGGCGGAGATGATCTCATGGGCCTTATTCAGGTAGGTGACCAGGCCTTGGCGTACGGTTTCGTACTGATCTTCGCGGTAGTAGGCCTCGTCGGGTAGCGAGATACCGCTCTGGTAAGTGAACACCGTGTAGCGAGCCGGATCATTCATATCCGCGTCGATGATGGCCTCGAGGATTCCTCCAACGCCCGTGGTAGCAAGCTTGCCCATCGTGACGGCAAGCTCCGCGTGAGTTTCTGCCTGATCAATGAGGGCAAAGTCGGGGGCCAGGGGCTTTGCGCCGAGTGCCTCCACGGCCTCCTCGTCCATAAACTGGCTATAGAGAGCGGCGAGTTTCTGTTCTTCTGCGTCCGCGCTGGCCGGGTCTAGGGCCTCGACGATGGTGTGAATGTGCTCTTCGGCTTCGTCACGTAGCTTGTAAAACGCGCCATCACTGGGACGGTCGGAGGGAATCTCATGTTCCTTTAACCACGTTCCGTTGGCGTGACGGTAGAAGTCTTCGGTCGGTTTGATGGACTGATCCATGATCTTCGGATCAGTCAGTGAGTCTGAATAAGAATTTGCCATGTCTCAACCTTAACGAAACTAGGCGGCTGGTGAATTCTTAAGTTTTGGTAATACTTATCCGCGTAACCCGCCCGAGTCGCTACCTTTCGTTGTGGGCAGACTGCGGGCGGGCTACTTGTTTTGGCGCCTGACTAGTCGTTTCTTACCTCTACAACAGAGCCAGACTGGTAGTCTAGGCGGACCTTCTTGTAGTCCTTGGCGTTAGCGTCGTCAAAGTCTATTTGCCAGGTGACAGTGCCGTTGTCTTCATCGAGCTCTACCTCGTCGATGTAACCGTCTGGGACGTCCGCTAAGGCCTTTTCGATCGCGTCGATCATGGGTATGGCCTGCGCAACGTATTTCTTGTCATCGCCATCAGCGTTGTCAGTTTCGTGTTTAGTGACCTTACCGGCCGCATCAACGTAGTATTCGATTTCGTTTTCGCCGTGAATAACGGTGACTTCCCACAGGCTCTTGGAGTCTTCACGGTCTAGGCTCACAGCCTTTCCACCAGATTCAGCTTCAACGGCCTTGATCGCGTCGATAGCGGTCTGGTTGTCGGCGAACGGGATGATATCGGAGGATGGATCGCCCGTAGTTTCAGTTGTCTCCTGCGCCTGGGTGGCTGTTTGCGATGGGGCCGTTGTTTGCGCTTCTTCATTCGAGCTGGCAGTGCAACCGGTTAGGCCAAATGCGAGAGCGCTGGCAGATACTAGTGCGATGTACTTTGTTTTAATCATGCCAATAGTCTTTCGAACATATTGGGGTAGCGCATCTTGAGGGTGGTGAAATGAGGAAGGTCCTCAGCGGTTTGCTGAGGACCCAACTGTCGGGGTGGCGGGATTTGAACCCACGACCTTCCGCTCCCAAAGCGGACGCGCTACCAAGCTGCGCCACACCCCGTGCCAAGAGACAATCATAGCGGGTAATGGCCCGCATTTCACAACTCGGAGGTTTTCCGGTAACATTTCCATTTGTCGAAGCGGTGAATGCCGACTTCGCCGCGCGAGTGTAGCTCAATGGTAGAGCCTCTGCCTTCCAAGCAGATAGTGCGGGTTCGATTCCCGTCACTCGCTCCACTTAGACGTCGGATTTGATAAGTACCCTTTTGCGTTAGCGAGTATCGCTTAGGGGGCAAAATCGCTTGCGTTAGCGGGTTTGGGTTTTGCGTTACCTAGTATCGCGTTTTCCCTGTTCGGGTGGGATTTTGGGGTTTAACTCGCTAACGGAGATGGAAAATGCGCTTCTGTGACCTGGCGTTAACGGTGGATCAGTGGTGTTGGTTCTAGGTCAGTAAACTTAGAATGATATTGTCTTATTTCTCCTTTTCCTTTTGAAACTCAACCGCTAACTGACCTTTTTCTGGAATGCATTTAAAGCTCAGTTTTGCATCCTTAGAAACGGCGCTGTCAAACTCCGCTACCAGGAATAATGTGGTTCCGGAACTTGATGGAAGATTTAAATGTGAATCATGGGCGCTAAAGCTATCGCTGCCTAGTTTACATTGAGTGAAGTCATAGCCGGTCTCGAGCAAGTCTTGAGAAGCGAAAAGGTAGAGAGGCTCCTAAGCACGTCTAAGGCCTTGGAGCGCACGCCTCCAAGGCCTTAGAGTCAGAGATTTAAAAGGCAAAAATCCCCACGGCTTTAACCGTCAATTTGCGGAGACACATCAATAAATTCGGTTATAGGCACCGCTTGCTCACGTACCTTTTGAGCTTCGTCTTCGCTAACTATACCCTCCGCCTTTTCTTCGGCATCACACCGTGCCTTGTAGTTTTCTATCTCGTGCGCCTTGGCCGCCTCGTCCCAGCCAAGAATATCCGCAGCTATTGTCGCAACCTCGTCAATAACAGCCAATCCGCGATCCCGATGCTCGTAACAGAGCCTGGTGCGGCGCGCCAGTAAGTCTTCCACATGCAAAGCACCCTCATGCAAAACACCGAACGCTATTTCTGCGCGCAGATACTCTTCAGCGCCCTTAAGCTCCTTCCCCAAAGAAGGATCCTTCTCAATCATTTTGAAAATCAGCTTAATGTCACTTCCGTACCTGTTTAACAGATCTTCTACGTGATCCACGCTCAAACCGTTTTTCTTTGCCAGCGCCTCACGCTGTTCCCACATAGCTTCATAGTCAACAGCTCCAGAAAGCGGAGTGCTTCTGGTAACGCACGGTATTCGCTTAGCCAGCTCCTTACCCAAGGCAAAATCAACAGCATCTTCAGCCATCTGCCTGTAACTCGTAAGCTTCCCACCTGCTATAACAGTGAGCCCCGGAGCGGCTTCAGTAACTGTGTGCTCCCTGGAAACCTTGGTTGACTTAGCCTTATCTCCGTCCAAAGTTCCTGGCTGCAACAAAGGCCGTAGCCCAGCGAAAGCCCCAATGATGTCATCACGTGTTAGCGGGTTAGCCAGCACCGAGTTCGCATGCTCAAGCAAATAATCAATATCCTCAGAATCAGGTACCGGTTCCAACCTGTTTTCATGGTATTTGGTATCAGTAGTTCCTATAACCCAATAACGCTTCCACGGGATTATAAACAACACAGACTTCTCTGTGCGCAAGAATAAACCAACTTTGGAATCAATCTTTTCCTTCGGCACAACAATATGAATGCCCTTGGAGGCCAAAACTTTCAAGCCACCCGTAGAACCGGAAAGAGACTGCGTTTTCTCGGTCCAAACCCCCGTTGCGTTAATGATGGATTTTGCCTTAACCACATGTTCAGCGCCTGTTTCCATGTCACGAAGTTTGGCGCCAACCACCTTGTTTCCATCCTTGAGCATTTCAACAACCTGGGTGCGATTCGCAGCCAAAGCGCCAAACTGAGCGGCCGTGCGAACCAGATTCACCACCAGACGGGCGTCATCCACCCTGGCATCGTAGTAAACCAAAGAGCCAATAAGTGCGTCTTTTTTCAACGCAGGCGCAAGCTCCAATGACCCTTTCTTCGAGTAGTGCTTTTGAATGGGCACTGAACCCCTATGTGCAAACTGTGCGATGGCATCATACATTCCCACCCCAACAGCCGAATAAGCCCGCTCTATTACGCGCATTTTTATGGGCCACAAAAAAGGCTGTGCTTTCACCAAATGCGGAGCCGTGTGGGTAAGCAATAAGCCACGTTCCCTCAAAGACTCAGCAACCAAGGCAAAATTAAGTTGATAAAGGTATCGCAGACCACCGTGCACCAGCTTTGAAGATCGCGACGAAGTGCCGGAGGCCCAGTCTTGCGCCTCGACTATACCGACTCGCAAACCACGGCTTGCCGCATCCAGTGCGATCCCCGCTCCCGTAACACCTCCGCCAATCACTAAAATATCAAGCGGCTTTTCCTCCATATCGCGTAACGCCTCTTCGCGCTTGCTTGGCGATAACTGCGTTGTGAACATCATAGCTCCATTCGTATTAGTTGATTTAGAGCAACCGAAGCGACCCTAAGGTTAGGCTAACCTAAGTGGGTGCTAATGGTCATCGCATTTGAACATTTTTTCACCGGCCTCTCGCCTTAGGACATAAAATCACGTATTTAACCCGTGAAAAATAACCCGGCCTTAAAATAAGTAGAAAGCATTGTGCCCTTTGAAAACTCCCCAGGCCCGCTAAAAGCCCTAAAACAGTAAATCCTTTGTTGGTTCCAACAAACAAGCAATCTTCGAATGGGGAGCAAAAACCTTAATCCTGCCTCCGCTCACCAGCGCAGGAATACTACTGACTGTGACGATCGTACTGACCGCAGTATCCCTTTCGACAAGTCGAAAGATCATGGCAGGTAAAGAATTCTAAGTTTTTAGAGCCCGATTTTGCATCCAAAGTTAGCGCCCTGCGTTCTTTTCAAAGCCTCACCGTGATTTCTTTCCCGGACTTATCTGTCCAGAGCAAGGTGCTTGTAAGGTGAATGACGGTGGGACCGTAGTGTTCATAGTTGATTTAGCATTCAAGCCCAAGCCAGAGTCTCCTGAAGAGTCACCAGTTGAGTAGCCAACATCTGAGGATGTCTACTTCTCCTTCTGGTGATGGTGATGGCTCGTCTAAGTCGTCAGCTACGCCAAAGGCTCAGCACGGTCACAATGGGCTAGTCAGGACAGGTTCAGCCTTGCCCCGGTTGAGTTGCGCCTGGTTGATGGTGGTGGAGCTAGTGAAACTCCTTACAAGCCAAGAATTATCCCGATGTAAAACCATAATTATTCCAGGTAGGACTTAAATCCAAGTCGCTTCAAAAATTTCGGGTAGACTAACAATATTGTTGGGACTACCGAAATTAGGAGTATAAATATGGATAAGATTGCCAAGATCCTCAGCAATGCCGGACTGGAAAACCCCGCAGTAGCTGAGTACGTAGCGTACTGGGCCGGAATTACCGAACCCGCTGCCATCGAAGTCATTTCCGCAAAGGATGACGACCGGCTCATCACTGAGGGCTTAACCACCGGTGAAATTGCACCTGCGGGCGATGGACTCTACTACTCCCGCTCCTACTACAAGGACACGGCGCGCAGCGAGGAACGCACCGTCGTCGCCACCCACAATCCGCAAGAAGCCGGAATCTACAACAACTGGCACGACGCCACGGAAGTAACTGCCCGGCAGCTGGAAAGTATGAAGGGCGCCTCCCGGGGTAAAACCATGTACGTGGTGCCCTACTTGATGGCACCGCCGAAATCGCCGCTAGAAAAGTGGGCTCGCGGGGTGGAACTTACCGACAACCTCACAGTCGTTCTTCACATGATCCGCATGGCCCGGGTTGGTGTAGAACATTTGAACAATTTAAAAAATCCGGCAGAATTCGTGCGCGCAGTGCACGTGACCGGCGACCTGGAGAACTTGGGTCAGGGCACCGATAAGGACAAGCGCCTGTTTGCCACGGTAGCCGATGAACGCACAATTTTGCACTTCGGTTCCTCCTACGGTGGCAACGCGCTACTCGGGAAGATCGCCCACGGTCTGCGCCAAGCCTCTTACGACGGCTGGGCTTCCGGGGAATTCCTTTCCGAACAGTTCATGCTGATCGGGATTAAGGATAAGTTCGAGGATCGTACCTACTACGTGTGCGGCGGCTTCCCCTCAGCTTCCGGTAAAACCAATCTCGCTATGATGCTAGCTCCCGACGCTTTGGGTGAGCGCTACGAAGTTTACTTCTACGGCGATGACATCGTGTGGCTGCACGTTGGCGAAGACGGCAAGCTTTACGGCATGAACCCAGAATACGGCGCGTTCGGCGTGGCAAAGGACACTAACTGGCAGTCTAATCCCACCGCCATGGACGCCATCAAAGAAGGGTCTAAGACGCTCTTCACCAACGTCGCTTACAACCCTGAAACCCAAGAACTGTGGTGGGAAGGTAAGACCCCGGATCACCCGGAAGATGTTACCGGCTGGCTGGATTGGAAGGGCGAAAAGATTTCCGACCGCACGGCCGATCGGCAGCGTTCCGAGGCCAAAGGCGACGAGTGGGCACACCCCAATTCTCGCTTCACCACGTCTTTGGATAACGTGCCCAACGTGGCCCCCGACTACGAAGAACCGCAAGGGGTGCCAATCGACGCCATCATCTTTGGCGGGCGAGTAAAGGACCGGGAGCCGCTTATCCGGGCAATCACCGACCTGACTGAGGGCGTTTACGACGGTTTGACCCTGGGCGCCCAGGCTACTTTCGCGGCCGAGGGCAAGGAGGGCGTGCTGCGTTACGATCCGATGTCGATGCGCCCCTTCATGTCCTACCCCGAAGGGGACTATGCGGCCCACTGGTTGAAGATAATTGGTTCCGCGAAGGAACAGCCCATTTTTGCGCACGTTAACTGGTTCCAACGCGATCCGGAAGACGGTCACTTCCTCTGGCCTGGCTACCGCGATAATCTGCGGGCGCTGCTTTGGTTGCTAGATGTTAAGGAAGGACGCGCTGAGGGCGTGCAAACGCCGGTAGGTATTTTGCCGAAGAAGGAAGAGCTGAATCTGGATGGTTTCGAAGGTGACGACGCCGATCTGGATAAGCTTCTTTCTATCGACACTGAACTGTGGAAGAAGGAGATGGGCCACCGCCGCGAACACCTTGCACAGTTCAAGAATCTTCCCGAGCAGATCTGGGCTGCGCACGAGCGCATAGAGCGGGCGTTTAACGCCTAAACGGCCACCTGGTTTTGTACTAGCGACGGGTGGATTTTCTTCAGGCGGGTTAATTCCTGCGGGTGGCTAAGGCTCCTGTTGGGATTAACCCGCCACTTTTGTGATAGTCCACCCTAAACGGATATTTCGTTTAACTAACTTTTAGCGAGTACGCCAGTTTCACGGCAGCTACCGCCCGATTGCTGCCCATAGCGTTGTGGGCATGAGGGTTCTTCATAGCCGTGTAGAGTGCCGCAAGTGCCTCTCTTTCGGTGATTAATTTGCATTCATACATATACGCGCGGTCAGGCGATGTCGAATGCCAGACCTTCTGGCCCTTAACCTTCACCGATGCATGGAGAATTGACTGCAGCTGTGCAAACCGTCCTCAGAAATGCTGAAGCTGTTTTGCATAACGCTATTGACCAACAGCTGCAAGCCTGGAACCACGCGCAAAATCCAGGAACAGACAGTTGGTTATTACAAGTTTTCGTGAGTGGTTTTCTGTGAAGTGCGGCAATCGCGCAATATTTAAGCAGGTTTTGAGACCTGCTTGGCGGGTTGCAATTGTGGGTATAGTGCTTTCAAATGCTGGAGTTGTTTGGTTTCTCTAGCGTCGTAGAGGTGGAACAAGATGGATCGCAATTCTCAAAGTGCTTCGCGCACGCCTTTGGATGAACTTGAAACGATGTCGGTTGCCAAGATTGGTGCGGGCGCGAATGAGGTGCCCTCTGAACTCAAATACGCGCGGTTTCCAGTGGGAGAGCTGGATTCCGTATCAGCCCTTATCCCGCATAACCGGCGAGGAATTTACGTGCTCGAGTTTTCTAACGGCGAGTTCTATGTTGGGCAGGCAAAGAATGTGGTGACGCGTTTTGCTCAGCATCGGCACGGCAACACTAATCATGTGGATCCGTGGACTGATGTGGAGAAACTGTGGTTCATGCCGGTGCCTGAGGCGATGAGTTTGGATTCGATTGAATATCAAGAGATCCAACGATTCCGGGCGAGCGGTAGACGTTTGCGTAACCGTATGTGGAATGTTGGGCATGACCAACCGTCTGGGTTGGATTTGGTGATTCCGGTTGAGGATCAGCAGGCGTGGGCGCTCGGTGATGGTCCTTATGATTTGCGAGGGGCACAGCAACATTTGGAAGACTTTGGGAGTGAACCCACGAAGTTCGCAAGGCTAGTTCCCAAGGAGTACCAAGAGCCGATTTTGCGTGATCTTGCTTTTGCGTTGAAGGAGCTGGTTCCAAGTGCGGTTGAGCTTGAGGGGAAGTACTGGACTCTTACAGATTGCCCAAGCACCAGTGGAGGCCGTTGGGCCACGTTGAATACGGGTTTTATTGAGCTTTTGTTCTTCCCTCGCGCTTGTGAGTTTCCAGATGCGAAGGCGGAAAAGTTGGAACTAATGGAGGGCGTCGGTTGGTTGAATACGGTTCCAGGAACTGTTTTGCCAGGCAGGACACAAGATTATTGGGGATTTGAGTATGAGTCTTCCTATGGAGGGTTCTTGGATGCTTGGGCGTTCACTGCTACGTATCCGTCAGCGGATTCGGATGCGATTAACTACGCGGTAGGAGACCTCGAACAGTTTTGTAATCAATATCCCGAGGTTCTTGACGGAGCTAGAAAATTCGCGTTGCAAGCGATGCGGCAAAATACTTCAGGAATGTTCAAGCGCTGGCATTCTAAGCCGCTGGTTCGTGCTGTTTATCAGTATGCGATTAATCAACAAAGTGGAGATTCGAGGGACAGCTAGCGCAGCGCTACTTATCTGTAGATGTTTCATGGGGCCAGCTCGCGTTGAACTGGCCCCATGAAAACTGCCGGTCTAGTCTGGGATTACCACTACTTTTACGCCGATGCGGTCGCGTAGAGCATCGTAAGCAGAATGTACGTCGCTGAGTGCAAACTCGTGAGTCACAATCGCGTCCACGTCAATCACGTCATCTTGTAGTAGCTCAATGGCTTTGGCTACGTCGCGGCGGCGAGCGTTCGAACCTCCCGTGACCTGCAGTTCCTTGTAGTGAATCAGGTTTGGTTCCATTGTGGAGGTAGAGCCCTTCGGGAAGCCCGCAAAGTAGTTCACACGGCCCCCGTCAGCGGCTATTTCTAGCGCCTGGTTGGCAAGTTCCGGCACGCCAATACATACGATGACTACGTCAGCGCCGCGCCCTGCCGTCACGTCATTAACGGTTTCAACGAGGTCATCAGAATGAACCGCAGTGACACCCAGCTTGGTGGCGATCTCGCGACGTCCCGCGCCGCGGTTAGAAACGATCACGTTTGCCGCACCCGCATGTTTAGCTAGCTGCGCGTGCAACAGGCCAATGGGGCCAGCGCCCATGATGACCACGGTGTCGGCCTGGTTGATGCCGAAGTTAGCAATGCCGTTGAGGCAGCAGGAAACCGGCTCGGCCAAACACAGAGCTTTAGGGGAGAGCTCTTTTGCAACGGGGAAGAGATTGCCGCGCGCAACTACGTTGGCGGGAACGAGCATGTATTCTTGCAGGCCGCCGTCGTAGCCGTAGCCAAACAGTTCGAGGTTTTCGCAAAGGTGCTCGCGGTCGTGCAGGCAGTTGCGGCATGCCCCGCAGGATACGACGATCGAGACTGTGGCTTGTTGTCCTACTTTAAGGTCCGGGTAGTAGGCGTCCACGCCTTCGCCGATTTGGTGTACGCGGCCGGCGATTTCGTGGCCGGGAACAACGCCGGGGCGAACTCCCGCGGTTTTTGCACCGGTGTAGAGCCGGTAGTCAGTACCGCAAAGGGTGTTCGCTTCAATCTTGAGAACAACTTCGCCTGGGCCGGCTACGGGAACGTCTTTTTCGGTTAGTTGTAGGTCTTGAGGGGCGTTGAGAACGGCAGCTCGCATTGATCTTTTCCTAACGTCTGGCGTGTTACTTACAACACAGTTTAGTATAAGGGGCGTCAGTAGTCATTCGAGGAGGAATACAGATGACACGTCTAGTTAATAACCCCGAGGAGTTCCCAGCCGAATCTATTGAGGGCTTTGCTGACGCGTTCAGCAACTGGGTTAAACCTGTTTATGGCGGTGTGGTGCGCAGTACTAAAACCCCGGATGGCAAGGTTGCCATCGTAGTTGGTGGAGGTAGTGGCCACTACCCGGCGTTTGCTGGTTGGGTTGGCCCGGGCATGGCTGATGGCGCTGTGGCGGGCAATATTTTCTCGTCCCCTTCGGGCGCCCAGGCGTATTCGGTGGCGAAGGCAGCTGAGCGTGGTGGCGGTGTGCTGATTGGGTTTGGTAACTATGCGGGTGACGTCTTGCATTTCGGCCAGGCAGTTGAGCGTTTACGTAGTGAGGGCATTGATGCTCGCACGCTGGTAGTTACAGATGACGTGGCCTCGGCTAGTGAAGAGGATCATTTGAAGCGTCGCGGCATTGCGGGTGACCTTCCTACGTTCAAGATCGCGGGCGCAGCGGCTGAGGCCGGCCTGGATATTGATGAGGTGGTGCGCGTTTTTGATAAGGCGAATGATCGGACTCGTTCGTTTGGCGTGGCGTTTAGTGGCTGTACGTTGCCGGGCGCGAAGGAGCCGTTGTTCCACTTGGAGCCGGGCCGTATGGGCGTTGGCATGGGTATTCATGGCGAGCCGGGTGTGCGTGAGGACGAGATCGGCACGTCGGATGAGATTGCGCAACTGCTCGTTGATGGCCTGATTGATGAGCGTCCGGAGGGTTCGGATAATCGCGTTGTGGCGATTGTGAATGGCCTGGGCGATACGAAGTATGAGGAGATGTTCGTCCTGTGGAGGGACATTGCCAAGCGTCTTCGTGCGGCTGGTCTTGAGTTGGTTGGTAAGGAAGTTGGCGAGTTCGTGACTTCCCTCGATATGGCTGGCGTGTCGCTCACGCTGGTGTGGGTTGATGATGAACTGCTCAAGTTCTGGCAGGCGCCGGCGGATACGCCTGCTTTCCGAGTGGGCAATATGGCTCCGGCAGAAGTCGATGACCGCCAGCTGAATGTGACCGCAGAGGAGGTTCGCGTTGAGCAGCCTGGTAGTGAGGCGTCGCAGAAGCTGGCTGGTGAGGTTGTGAGCGTTTTGGAGCGGATCGCTGATTTGCTTCATGAGAAGGAGCCGGAGCTGGGCAAGATTGACGCGGTTGCGGGCGATGGTGACCACGGTATTGGTATGGCTCGCGGGTCGAAGGCGGCTGTGGAGACGGCTCGCCGTTTGGCTGGTGAGGGCGGTGGCGCGGCCACTGTGCTTGCGGGTGCGGGTGATTCTTGGTCCGCTTCTGCGGGCGGCACGTCGGGTGCCCTGTGGGGTGCGCTGTTGACGGCTTTTGGCCGCGTGCTTGGTGATGAGGCTGGGGATGCGAACTTGGCTGAAGCGGCGGCTGCGGGTCTTGAAGCGGTGACTCGTTTGGGTGGCGCTAACGTTGGGGATAAGACGATGATCGATGCGTTTGTCCCTGCCGTTCAGGCTTTGCAGGAGCAGGGTGACTGGCGCGCGGCTACAGATGCTGCCCGTAAAGGTGCTGAGTCCACTAAGGATTTGGTGGCGAAGGTTGGTAGGGCCCGCCCGCTGGCGGAGAAGAGCTTGGGAACGCCAGATGCGGGCGCAACCTCGTTGGCAATGATTTTCGAGGTAATCACCGAATACTTGGAAAAGTAGAACAGTGCCCTAAGGGGCGTTGAATGTTGGGGCGTGGCCGCTGGTTTCCAGCGGCCACACCTTTTAATCAGTCCTCAAAGTCGCTGCGCAGGAGCGGGCGGAAGCGGTCTACAAACTCTTGCAGTTTGGCATAGACGCGTTGCATGGTTTCTGTGCGCGCGTTGTCGGGGCGGAAGCGAGAGATGGGTGGCAGAACACCTGCCACGGATTGTCCCGCGGTGGGCACGTGGCCAGAGCGCAGCGCGTTTGAAATCAACTGTTCGGCCTTGTCTCGGTTGAGCTGCTCCTCGTTGATGATTGCGGCTAGCTCTTCTTCACGCTTGCCGTTTACGTATTCGCGCCACTCATCTTGCACGCTGGTGTTGATAGACACGGTGTCTACGAACTCTTCAATGAGCTTGCGCTTTGGACGCAACGAGGGGGACGAGGAGAGCGCCCTGTCGATTTTTGCGCGAATCTCTTTGTCTTCGCTATCTGTGCCGGCTTCGTGGCGTTGCTCAACGAGCATGAGGATGTAATCTACGTTGATTTCAACCTGTTTGACGAGTTCGATTTCAAACAGCACGTCTTGGCGAATGTCTTCTCGGTCGCTATCTGTGCGTGGCTTCCACTGGTCGTACAGGTCCATGTAGCGCGACTTGTAGTCTTGCAGTTCGCGCTCGCTGAACTGATTGTCACCTTCAAAGTCATCGAATGAGGACAGGATGTTTTGCAGTCGTAGTACCGCACCGAATATGGTGATGAACTTTTTTTGCGCGGTTTCGCTCGCGGGGATGGGGTTTGTGGGGTCGGCGTAAACGCCCCGAAGCTCGTCTAGCTTGGCCTGGTACTCGTCCAGATATTCCTGGTAGGGGCGTAGCATGACGATGCCGGATGCGTCTTTGTTGCCAAATAGTGCGATGGCGTCTTGCGTTTGTTGCTCAAGGTTTCTAAACGAAACTATGTTCCCGTATGTTTTGACGGTGTTGAGGATGCGGTTTGTGCGCGAGTAGGCCTGGATGAGTCCGTGTGAGCGCAGGTTCTTGTCTACGAACAGGGTGTTTAGTGTTGGCGCATCGAAGCCGGTTAGGAACATGTTGACAACGATCACGAGGTCAAGTTCGCGGTCTTTGAGCTGTTTCGATAGGTGTTCGTAGTAGTCCTGGAAGCTGGAGCCGGAGGTGTCGAAGTTGGTTGAGAACATGTCGTTGTAATCGTTGATTACGTCCTCAAGGTATCCACGGTCTGATTCGGATAGTTTCTCAGCGTCGAAGCTTTCGTCTTCGATGATTCCGTCTTCTGGCTGGTCGTTAGCTCCGTAGGAGTAGATCATGCCGATCTTCAGCTTTTTCTCGTCGGGCAGGTGCAACTGTAGTTTGCTGAACATGCCGTAGTAGGCGCGGGCTGCTTCGATGGAGGACGTGGCGAAGAGGGCATTGAATCCTTGTTTGCGTTTGCCACCCACCATGTAAACGGAGTTTCGTTTTGTTTTTTGGTCGAAGTGGTCGAGGATGTACTGCGCTACCTGCCGGATGCGTTCGGGGTGCATCATGGCGCTTTCGACGTCGATGGCGCGCACGTCTTTGTCTTTGAAGCTACCTTCTTCAATGGTGTTGATGTAGTCGATGCGGAAGGGCAGCACGTTTTTGTCGGTGATGGCGTCCACGATCGTGTAGGTGTGGAGTTTTTCGCCGAACGCTTGCGCCGTGGTTTTGAGGTTTACGTGTTTTCCAGAGCCCGCGTTTTCGGCGAATATGGGTGTTCCGGTGAATCCGAAGAGGTTGTATTTTTTGAACGCTCGTTTGATGGCTACGTGCATGTCACCAAATTGGGAGCGGTGGCATTCGTCGAAGATGAGGACTACGTGTCCGTTGTATACGGTGTGGCCCTGGTTGGCTTTGATGAATGTTGCAAGTTTTTGAATGGTGGTGACGATGATTTTCTTGGCTGGATCAGCGCTTTCAAGTTGTCGTTTGAGTTGTGCGGTTGACGTGTTGCCGTTGGCCGCGCCTTTTTGGAAGCGGTCGTATTCGAGTTTGGTTTGATAGTCGAGGTCTTTGCGGTCTACTACGAAGAGTACTTTTTCAACGCCTTCAACTTTGGTGGCTAGTTGAGCGGTTTTGAATGAGGTGAGGGTTTTGCCCGATCCGGTGGTGTGCCAAATGTAGCCTCCGGCTGCTGTGGTGCCGAGTGTGCCTGCATTGGTGGAGGTGAGTATGCGGGTGAGGATTCGTTCGGTGGCCACGATTTGGTAGGGCCGCATTACTAGCAGTTGGCGGTTTTCGGTGTAGACGCAGTACTTGGTGAGGATGTTGAGGATGGTGCGTTTGGCGAAGAATGTTTTTGCAAAGGCGATGAGGTCTTCGATGGGCTGGTTTTGCGCGTCGGCCCAGTAGGAGGTGAAGACGAATGATTTTTTGTCTTTTTTGTTGGTTTCGTTGACGTGGGCTAGGCGCGTGGTGTTGGAGTAGTACTTGGTGCTGGTGCCGTTGGAGATGACGAAGATTTGGGCGTAGTCGAATAGGGCTGCGCCGGTGCTGAAGCTTTCGTCGCGGTAGCGGTTGATTTGGTTGAAGGCTTCGCGTAGGGGTACGCCGCGTCGTTTTAGTTCAATGTGTGCCAGGGGGAGTCCGTTGACGAGGATGGTGACGTCGTACCTGTTGGAGTGTTTCGCTCCGTCTATTTTGTCTACGGCGTATTGGTTTATGACTTGTAGGTGGTTGTTGTGAATGTTGTCTTTGTCGATTAGGCGAATGTTTTTGGTGGTGCCGTCTTCGCGCTCTAGTAGTTGAATGTGGTCTTCTTGGATGCGCGTGGTTTTGTCTTCTACGGTGTCGCTGGTGTTGGCGATGTTGGTTTTGTAGAAGCGGTTCCATTCAGCGTCGGTGAACTCGACGTCGTTGAGTTTTGAGAGTTGGGCGCGCAGGTTAGTTTCGAGGTGTTGTTCGTCTCGAATATCAGCGTATTCGTAGCCTTGTGCTTGTAACTGGTGGATGAATTCGGCTTCTAGTTGAGCTTCGGACTGGTAGCCGGTGGCATCATTATCATCGGGTACGTACTCGGCCACGACGGTTGATTGCGATGACAGGGCTACGGGGTCAAACTTGCGCGTCTCCACGGTTAGGAAGCTTTCTCTTTGAACGTCAGCAACTTATCTCGATAGTACTCATACTGTTTACGCCGAGCCTCAATCTCAGCCGGCAAACCAGAAGAAATATCGTTGACTAGCGAGTACAGTGTCATGAGCTTCTTTCTGATTTCTACTTGCTTGGGTTTTGGCGGCACTGGAACTTTTATTTTCTCGAGAGACCTTTGTGAGATGGTCCGAACTTTTGTCCCGTATATGTAGCGCCGTTTCTGGCGTTGGAAGCCTGCTGAACTGAAAAACAGTGAAAGATATTCGGGATCCAAGTCATGTTTGAGAATGAAAGTGTGGTTGCTGACTGCAACGTCGTTGGCTCCAATCCAGGCCACTGCCTTTGCAAGGTCTTCGTCATTTTCTGAGGTGTCGGTGACTATGAGGTCGCCAGGTGACGCGGTTTTTGATTTTGCGAAAATGGTGCCGTCAATGAAGCTTTTGGTTTCATTTCCGGAGATACCGTAATGCGTGTATATCTGCCCGTAATGAATGCAGGGATGCCCAGCTTCGAGAAAGTCCTTTTTCTGTGGTCCATTTCCACGTGTGATGTCCGCGAATTCACTTATGCTCTTCCAATCTACCCCCTCAGGGAAGGTTAGGAGTTGGTCGCGGTAGTACTCGTATTGTTTTTTCCTAGCTTCCAGCTCCGCTTCCAGCTCCGCTTCCAGCTCCGCTTCCAGCTCCGTAAATGCGTCAAGAATCCGAACAATCTCGCGTTGCACTTCCAACGGTGGAACCGGTAAACGCAGGCGGTTAAGGGCACGTTGTGTCTGACTGGGGACTCCGCCTGCCTGATTCATCTCATCAAGTCGTAAGTGCAATAACAGATGAAATAAGAACCGTGGCTCGATTGCAGATTCATCTATTTCGGTGCTGAAAATTGTGTCTACGTTCCAAAACGGTCCTTCAACAAAGAAAATGTTTCCAAGGGATCCTTTACGAGGAATAAGTACCGAAGGGCCAAATGCCATGTGCTGGTTCACATGCCGCAGGATGCCGCCGCTACCGTACACAGGAATGTCACCATCCCCTAGGGGCTTATGATCCTTGCCGTTCTTTAGCCGGGCAATGTCGCCTAGGTTACGGAATTCCACCCCATCCGGACACAGTTCCTTAATCAGGTCATCGATGCGGCTCATTTGGTGTCCTCCAGGTCGGCTACGATCTGGTCGATTTGCGTGCGTAGCTCCTGCTGGCGGGCGACGATCTTTACTAGGTTGGCGTTCAGCTCCTCAATGTTGATGACTTCACGAGTGTCCTCCGGCTCAACATAGGAAGACACCGAGAGGTTGTAGTCATTCTCCGTGACTTCCTCATACTTCACTAGGCGTGCGAAATGATCCACGTCCTTACGGGCAGTGAACGCCTCCAGGATCTTCTCGCGATGCTCATCCAAAAGCTGATTCTTAGTGCTACGCCGCTCAAACTCGGCGGAAGCATCAATGAATAGAATCGAAGGATCCTGCTTCGACTTCTTCAACACCATGATGCACGTGGAAATCGTTGTGCCAAAGAACAAGTCCGCCGGTAGTTGAATAATCGCATCAACAAAGTTGTTGTCCACCAAGTACTTGCGGATCTTGCCCTCAGCGCCCCCTCGATACAAAACACCCGGAAACGTAACGATTGCCGCAACACCGTCCTCTGCAAGCCAATGCAAAATATGCATCGTGAACGCCAGGTCCGCCTTTGACGGGGGAGCCAGTACGCCCGCCGGAGCGAAACGTTCATCATTTACCAAAATCGCAGAATTCTTACCCTCCCACCTCGTGGAATACGGAGGGTTAGACACGATCGCTTCAAACGGCTCATCATCCCAATGCTTCGGATCAGTAAGAGTATCGCCCAGAGCAATACTGAAGTCCTCAAATCCGACGCCGTGCAAGAACATGTTGATGCGCGCAAGGTTGTAGGTGGTTAGGTTGATCTCCTGGCCAAAGTAGCCGCGATCAATGTTTTCTTGCCCGATAATCTTGGCAAACCGAAGCAGAAGCGAACCAGAACCACAAGCTGGGTCATACACACCGTTCACCTTGGTTTTACCCACCAAAGTTAGGCGCGCAAGTAGTTCAGAAACGTCCTGCGGGGTGAAGAACTCGCCACCGGACTTGCCTGCTGAAGATGCGTACATTGTCATCAAGAACTCGTAAGCATCACCGAACATGTCAATGGAATGAGAGCTGAAATCACCGAGGGGCAGATTGCCGATCTCATTCAAAATGCGCACCAGCTTCGTGTTACGAGCCGCTACGGTATTACCGAGCTTCGCGCTGTTCACATCGAGATCATCGAACAATCCTTTAATGTCGCCCTCTGACTGGGAGCCAACAGCCGAGCCCTCAATATTGCGAAAAACCTGCTCAAGCCGCTCATTCAAATCCGGGTCAGCCGCCGCGTTCTTACGCACGTTCTCAAAAAGCTCGGACGGGCGAATGAAAAAGCCTAGCTCTGCAACCGAACTATCGCGACCGTACTCCGCTAGATCGTCGGGAAGCTGAACGTAGTCAAAATCAGGATCCGTTTCGCGCTCCAGCCGGTTCACGTGCTGAACAAAACGCTCAGAAATGAAACGGTAAAACAGCATCCCGAGCACGTACTGTTTGAAATCCCAACCATCTACCGACCCGCGTAGATCATTAGCAATACGCCAGATAGTCCGATGTAGCTCTTGTCTTTGAGCCTCACTACCCACAACAAACTCCCGATAGCACTAACCAGTTTTAACGCCGCATAGGGCTGCTTTCATAAGGATAACGGGGGAGTAGGACAAAGATTGTGCGCAACATGCACTAAAGCAGTTTGGGGTTGCCCGCAAATCGTGGACACGTAATGTAACTATTTGGTGGTCAGGAAGCGTGGACTTACGCTTGGATTGAATCATTGTCATCTAGAGAAACGCACGCGGCGGGATCCCTTCAATCCCCATCAGCCGCATCCGCTTGGCTACAGTCTTACGGTTGAGCGCAATACACTAGCGCGTGCCATGGGTTTGATGCTGTAGTTTGCCTTCACCTGTCGCATTAGTTCGAACTTTTCTGTTCGCGTTGCTTCGCGGCGAAAAAAGCAACCTGGGAGGAGGATCTGTTGAAGGATCCCCCGCCACACAGCGGCGTCTAAAGATAAAAGCTGCCCCTCCGAGTTGAAGTGCGGAGGAGCAGCTTCATGGAGCCAAGGCTCCAATTATGTTGCTGGAAAGGTTTAGCAGGCGGCAATCTCTTCCCGCAGCTGATGCTTGAGCGTCGGGGTGGCCCACGAAATATCCACCGCATTCAGGCAGAGCTGCTTGAGGAAGTCCTCGTCTGCGTCCAACTCATCGGCAACTAGCTGCAGATTCTCGCCGATGTAGCCGCCGAAGTATGCAGGGTCGTCGGAATTGATGCAGATCTTAACTCCCTTGTCAGATAACTGCTTGATCAGCTGAGTCTTGGAGCCGTCCGAAACCCAGGTGTTGGAAATAGGGCAGCTGGTCAGGCCGATCTTGTTGTCCACCAGATACTGCACATAGTCGTGGTTCTCGCTGACGTTAGTGCCGTGGTCGATGCGGTCAACCTTGATCTCCTCGATCAGCTGGCGGATGTGCTCGATCGAGTTCTTAATGTCGACGTCTGCGTGCATGGTCAGCAGGAAGCCCTCCTCGCGAGCGCGAGCGAAGACCTCGGCGAACTTCTCGGGCGCGTTGCCAGTCTCGTCGGAGTCCAGCCCGACGCCGATGATCCAGTGCTTGTAATCCAGGGCCTGGGTCAGCGTGGCCATCGCGTACTCGGCCTGGAAGTCGCGCAGGAAGCACATGATCAGAGCCGACTTGATGCCCAACTTCTTCTCGGCCTCGACCTGGGCGCGGTGCAGACCATGGATGACGGTGTGGAACGAGACGCCACGGCAGGTGTGCGCCTGGGGGTCGAAGAATATTTCCACGTAGCGCACGTTCTGCTCGGCTGCCTTACTCAGGTATGCCATGGCTAGGTCGTAAAAATCCTCGGCGGTCAGCAGTACGTTCATGCCGTCGTAGTACGCAGCTAGGAAGGACGCCAGATCGTCGAAATCGTATGATTCGCGAACCTGGTCGGGGGTTTCCTCGGCGAGCTTGATGCCATTGCGCTCCGCGAGCTTGAACTTCAGCTCCGGCTCGAGCGTGCCCTCGATGTGTAGGTGTAGCTCAACCTTGGGCAGTTTCTGAACGAAGGGTGAAATCTTCACTTTGACTCCTAGTTGCTGGAAATTACGGGATCGGTGACGACGAACTTGACGCAGTCGATCAGGCCCAGATCGGTGATCGCCCACTCCGGGATTGCGGTGATCGACAGGAACAGCAACTGGCCGAACGGCGACGGCAGGTCGCTGCCCAACTCCTCGCGGGCGATGCGATCCATCTCCTGTTCGGCAGCGGCCATCTCCTCAGCTGGAATGTCAGCTACGATGCCGGCTACCGGCAGTGGCAGCCTGCCGATGACCTCGCCATCGGCAACAGCCACCTGGCCACCTCCAAGCCTAGTCACCTCGTTGATGGCTAGGGCCATGTCTGCCGCATTGGTTCCGGCCACCACGACGTTGTTGTCATCTGGCGAGTTGGAGGTCGCGATCGCACCCTTCTTGATACCGAAACCGTTGATGAAGGCAACCGGCAGGTTGTCGGTCTTGCCGTAGCGCTCGGCGACGGCAACCATGATTGCGTCCTTTTCGGTGCAGGGCTGAACCACGCCGTCGACGATGTCCAGCCCGATCTCCGCGCCGGGACGGCGGAAGGCCACGTCCTTGCTGAGCACTATCGCCTGAACGACTGCCTTGGAGCCCTCGGCCTCGACCTTGATGCGGCTTGCGTCCACTTCCTTCAGCTTGAAGGTGTCGGCGACAACCGAGGTGCGCTCGGGCGCCACCGGAGCTACGACCGGCTTGCCGTTCTCGGCGACGATGCGGCCAGCGGTCATCACGCGTGCGGGTCGGAAGTCATTCAGGTCGTCCACGAACAGGATGTCGGCGAAACGGCCGGGCGCGATCGAGCCGATCTTGTGATCGAGCTTGTACATGCGGGCGGTGTTGATCGAGCCCATCTGAATTGCCTGCATCGGGGTCACGCCGCACTCGATGGCCAGGCGAACCACGTAGTCGAGATGGCCACGGCCAAGCACATCGCTCGAGGTTATGTCGTCGGTGCAGAAACCGACACGGTCGCTCGGGGCGCCCATCTCGGTGACCAGCTTGATATTCTCGCGCAGCATCGGGGCCGCGGTCGACTCCCTGATGATGATGTCGATGCCGTTGCGCATCTTCTCCAGCTCTTCCTCAGGCGAGTAAGACTCGTGACATAGGACGACCCCGGAAGAGGCGTATCCAGCCACCCTGCGGGCGTCCACCAGAGGCGCGCAGCCGAAGGCGTGCAGTCGGTTCTTCTCCGCCATGTCCATCGCGGCCAGAACGTCCTCGTCGCCGTCCTCAACCATCTCCTGAACCGTCTCCCAGAGGCCGACGCACTCGGGCATCTCCTGGGCTATCTTGTGGTCCTCGGCCTTGAACGCATAACCGACGTTGGACTCGGGGATGGTGTAGGGCGCCTTAGCCGGTGCTCCCCACCAGACGTGTACCGACGAGTCGGCGGCCTCCGCCAGGAACTCCTTGACGCCGTCAATGCCTGCGGCGACCAACACCTGATCGAGTCCGGAGATGACCGAGGTGGTGCCATAACGTGCGACCATGTCGGCGAGCATCGTCACAGAGAGCTTCGAGCACTCGATGTGCAAGTGACCGTCGATCAGACCCGGGGTCAGGTAGCGGCCCTCGGCGTCGATGATCTCGGTATTGGGGCCCTTCTGCGCAGACACATCGCCGACGGCAGCCACACGGCCGTCCACGATGGCCACGTCTGCTGGATAGATCTCGCCAGTTAGGACGTTAACCAGCTTGCCGTTTTCGATGATCTTGTCAGCATGTGCCCTGCCGTAGGCCACATCCATTACGCGCCGGTTAGGCATTTTTACTCCTTAGTTTTACGGGCGCGCGGTCACGCGATCCCTAAGTTCTTCTTTTTATTGGTGATTGTGAGTGCTATGAACAGGACGCCGCTGACCACTATCCCGGCGGGAATCGCCAAGTCAGGGGCATATTCCGGGTGTTGCGGCGAGATCGCAGCTGCAATCGGGCCGATGAAATATCCGGTGTTGGCAAATAGCGCGGAACCGATCATTCCGGCAATCAGCGAGACGAATCCGGGCAGTTTCACGCCCCCGACGCCCCAGTAGACCCCGCCCTTGTCGTTCATCAGGCCAGCGAGATCGTAATTGCCGCGTCTCATGACCCAATCGACGAGATAGATCGTGATCCAAGGTGCTAGCCAGATGCTCAGCGAGCCGACGAAGGCGCTCAGCAGCGCGTAGAACGACGACTGGGCGACTGCGAAGATAGTGATCAAGATGCAAATGATCGAGTCAGTGACGACAACCACCGGGCGCTTTGCGGGGATGCCGGCGGTCTGCAGGTTAAGTGACGACGAATAAAGGTTGGTGCCGTTTTGTACCATCAGGCCGATGCCAACTAGAAGCAGAAACGGCACAGAGAACCCCGCAGGCAAGATCGCGGGAACGGCTAGCGGGTCGGAGAGGTCAACGTCGGGGCCGACTGCGACCGTAGCCATGGCGGCGCCTAGGCTCTGCAGCAAGAGGTACGGCACGAAACCGCCCAGCGCGGCCCAGGTGCCAACCGATAATGGGCTGGTTTCTTTGGGCAAATACCGCGAGAAGTTCGAGCCGGAGCATGCCCAACTCACGCCGCCGGAGACCACTACTAGACTGATCGCGCTGATCATCGCGTTGATGTCGGCGCCTACCTCGCCCGTCGCGATGTTTACCTTGGGCAGGATCAGTACTGCCAGGATTACGAACGCGCAGGCGAAAATGATCGTGGCGAATTTCTGCGCTGCCATCAGGAAGTTGTAGCCGATCAGCGGCAGCAGCATTTGGATAAGGCCGAGCACCACGATGAGCACGACCTGCGTAACGCCCGAGATATCGACGCCGAAAATGCCTAGTAGCGCGGCAATCGCGTAATAAACGAGCACCAGACCGGCAGCTTCGAAGCCGAGCAGCATCAGCCACGAGAACAGGCCATTTGCTCGTCCGCCTTGAGGACCGAGGCTAGAGCGGCTGATCGTCATGTTGGTCGTGCCGGTCTTGGGGCCCTGCAACGAGGCCAGCGCCAGCAGCGGGTAGGCGATTAGGTTGCCGACGACGATCGCCGCGATAGCCTGCCAGAAACTGAGGCCGAAAAGAATCACCAGTAGCGCGCCGTAAGAGACGGTGAAGATGTTCGTGGTTGTGCCGGCCCAGAGGAAGAATAAGTCGATAGCTTTTCCGTGTCGACGATTTGTTGGGACGAGATCAATGCCCTGTTGATCGATACCTGAAGAGGTTTCAAGAGCCGCTGGATCTGACAAATTGTCTCCTTAGTTTTCAAGGTGCCCAGCCGAACTGGGTTAGGATCCGATCCTGAGTTTATAAAACCGCCTAGGTCGATTCAACTTGCTGTTATTTTTGATTTTCATCTGCTGTTAAGCGATTTCTGGTTTAACGCCGTCCCTAAAGAAATAGAGCTGTCACACGTTCCCGCCGGCGAACTTAACCTCTACCTCGTAGTCGGCCTTGTCCGTGCCCACGAACACTGCCTTAACGTGGGACTTCAGCAGCCTTGCGGTGTGCTCCTCTGATTTCTGCAGCAGACCTCCCTGATCTGAACCAGGCATCTCCCATTTGAACCACTCACGCCGCCAACGCGACTGTGCCGCCATTTTGTATCCATTCCGTGCTAAAAGTTTCATACACGCCGTTCACCTTGGTTTTACCCACCAAAGTTAGGCGCGCAAGCAGTTCAGAAACGTCCTGCGAGGTGAAGAAGTTGAACGTAGTCAAAATCTGAACCCGTCTGTCGCTCGAAGTGATTGACATGTTGAACAAAACGCTCAGAAATGAAGCGGTAAATCAGCATGCCGAGCACGTATTGTTTGAAATCCCAACCATCTACAGGCCCGCGTAGATCATTAGCAATACGCCAAATAGTCCGATGTAGCTCTTGTCTTTGAGCCTCACTACCCACAACAAACCCCCGATACCACTAACCAGTTTTAACGTCGCAAAGGGCCACTTTCATAAGGATAACGGGGGAGGGGGACAAAGATTGTGGCAACATGCACTAAAGCAGTTTGGCCGGCCACACCCTTTTGAATACTGCTTAAAATCAACGCGCAGGAGCGGGCGGAACCGGTCCGCTCCTGCGCGAATTGGCGTGAATTACTTAGTTCGCCGGTGGTTGACTCATCATGTAAAGCACCATTTTTGCTTTGGTTAGTGCTTTAACCGCATGTGGTAGGCGCGTAGGAAAATGCACCATTCCGCCGGGACGCAACGTCACCGTTTTACCGTCCCCGCTGATTTCGATTTCGCCTTCAAGGGCTTGAACAATCACCGGCATCGCGGCGGTGTGCTCGGATAGTTCTTCTCCCTCGTCGAACGAGAACAACACTACGTTCACCCCCTCAGCGCGCATTACCGTTGTAGAAGTCGTTGAGTTCGCACAATACTCAACACGCTGCGCCAGGTTTTCGATAAACCCCAGCGAGCCGGCTGGCGATGGTTTGAGCTCAGTCATAGTCAGATCTCCGTTTCCTCCAGGTTGGCAGCGGGTTTTCGTGCCACGATAGCGATGCCAGTCAGATTATCGCGGTATTCGTTGAACGTCGCGCGCATATCCAATACGCGGCGACGCAACTCCTTATCACGCGCAACATTACGCAAAATCCTCACAACTCCGACTACGCCTTCATCGGCTAAATTACGACGTGGGGACAGTAAAGCCATCGGCTCATACCCCACCCATTCGATACAAAAACCCGACTGTTCTAACAATCCGCACCATTCACCGCGAGTAAGAGGGCGAGCATTAACCCTAATCGTGCGGGCTAGGCGCTGTCGCAACTGGTCCGCAAGCGCCGGGTCTATGCTGTCCGGGGTGAGTCCAAGTTCGTGGATCGCATAGCAACCGCCTGGTTTAAGCAGTCGGAACGCTTCGGCGATGATATCTCGCTTGCCTTTATCGCCTTGCATGGTCAGCATCGCTTCACCAACCACAACCTGAACTGATTCGGACTCAAGGCCGGTGTCTTGCGCATTAGCATTTACAACTGTGCCCCTCGGCCCCACCGTTGCCTGCACCCGGGCGGCGGCATCTGGATCTTGATCCACGCCCGTGTAGGAGGCGATTCCTCGCTCAAGCATGAGCGTGGCCGTACGTCCCAATCCCGGAGCGAATTCCAACACTTTCTTGCCAGATAGATCGGCCGCATCCAACATTCGATTCGTTAGTTTCAATCCGCCCGGGCGTAAAACTCGCTTGCCTGCGCGGGCAAGCACCCAATGGCCTGCCGCAACACTAGTTGACCTGTCACTTTGCGGGAGGCGGGGTTCTCTCTTATTTGTGTCCATAACACCAACAGTACTAGAACTACTTAGGTATGCCTAACCTAATGACTCGCTTCTTTTGTGGGCGCGCCTTGCCGCATAAACTCATTAAGCTCAGCCTCAGAAAAGGGAGGTCAATCCAAATTGGTTACCTTAGAAAGTGTGTGCATTGCAGCGGGCAGAGTATCGTCTAGAATGATCGCTCGATTATTGGCTTCACGCACACGAAGTGTTTGAACAAGCATGCGCCGAAAACCCTGAGCTTGAACTCTACAACGATGATTAATAACCGCAGCTGGTAGCTAAAAAACACTGCTGTGCAGGTGAAGCTGCCGTGCAAACGAGGCTACTAACAGTACAAGTATCCCCCGAAGCGAAACCAAAAACGGATTCGCGCCGGGGGGAGTGTTATTGAAAGTGTTTGCGGCCTACCTCTAATAGTGGGACATTACGGAAGTGCCCAGGTCGGCCCAATGGTAGATCCATTCCGCGTCGGACGTTGGTGTATTCACACAACCATGTGAGCCGCCCGGCCCGGTCCACCCGAACGTTCGTTGCCACGGGGCAGCATGAATCGAATAAGACTCGTGGAAGTATGACACCCAAGGAACATCCGGTTCCACGTAGCGTGAACCGTCATCATTCAGGCCGCGCATCGTTTGGCTTTCATACTGCAAATACACGTTGAAATGCCCGTCCACCGTGGGCGAGGACGGCTTGCCTGGAACAATTGGAATCGGGCCGCGCACAACCTCAGTACCCTCATAGCACGTCATCTGGGCGGTAGTGAGGTTAATGTCAATCCACTTCTCACCCGGCGCTGCCGGGTAGGGCAGGTTCTCAGCACCCGGAGCAATCTTGCGCTGCTCATAGCTGGGCTGAACCTCGTCGTAATCAAACGACCCACTAAACGGCTTACCTGCTTGCACAGCCTGCACCACCTGGCCGGCAATCGCGTCAAGATTGTTGACCTTCCAGCCTTTCTTGCCTTCCAGCGCGTTAATCAGCACCTTGCCGTTCTCATCCACGTTTTGAATGCCGGGCGTGGGATCCTCGTTCGTCTTATCTGCAATCTGTGAAACCCAACTCGCAATCGCTGTCGCGTCAAACGAGGGAGCTAAACCGTTGGTAGCGTCAAAAGAGACCCACTTTGCAATGTCGTCGCGGGTGGCCTCGTATGATTCGATGCCGTCACCAAGCTCCACGGAAGCGTTCACTAACTCATTTGCTTGTCCGGCTGCGGATTCAGCTTGCGCAGTGCTAACTTGTGGTTCGCGCTGCGCCACAGAAATCTGCGCCGAAGCTGAGCCGGTCAGCTCCGTTGCAGCGTCCTCAACTATTTTGCGCACCTGGTCCGCATCAACAGCCATGCCCGCTGCGCCAGGCGCGGCCACAAAATGGTCGCCATTCCAAGAAACGGACGCTTCCTTTGTAGGAGACGACGTGTTCGCGTTCAACGACTCAACAAACTGTGCGAACGCGGGCTCATCCACATTCACAGCAGCTGGAATGTGTCGAGACGACATAAGCCCGCTTGCGCGGCTCCAAATCGAAGCGGAAGGCTCCAACGCTTCCCGTGCTGTTTTAGCCGAATCAACACTAAAACCCGTGTCAGCCAAGGGCACGCTCACGGTTTTTCCCTCAATAGTTAGATCGAGGTTGCGTTCGCTTGCGGCGGCCTCCACCTGCTGCTCGATCTGACTGGACGTCTTACCGCTTACATCAATGCCCGCAACGGTAGTGCGGGGTAGAGCCTTCGCGCTATAGGTTTGGGCAAAGCCGAAAACTCCCGCAAGTGCAAGAACAAGCACTGCGATTAAAGAGATGAAAACTTTTGACACTGTGCGCATAAGGCGATCCTACGATATGCGCATGTATGTTTGTGCTTTAGCCCGCGAAATACAAGGGAACTCACGCCATAAATGGGGCAGAGTGATCGCATCATCGTTTTGCCACGATAAAAAGGGAGGCTTATTTACAAAAATGGCGAATTTTGCAAATAAGAGCGTCTCGAGCGCGTGCTACTTCGCAAAAACTGCATAATTTGCAAAATTGGGTTTAAGTGGATTGCAAAGCGAAAGATAGTTGCCGATGCTGTATGCAGAATGCCTATCCGAGGCAACGATAGTTGAACAGGGAGCAGAGAATGATTGGCGCGATTATTGGTGACATCGTGGGCTCAGACTATGAGTTCCAACCCGTTGATACCTACGACTTTGAGCTGTTTCCCCAATCAGCGGACTTCACTGATGACTCCTTGATGACCATCGCGGTTGCCATGGCCATCAACGACTACCAAGCACTCGATGAGCAAGTCAGATCGGAGCAGAACCTGCACGGCCTCCTCGTATCTCACATGCAAACGATGGGGCGGAGGTTTCCAGACCCGAAAGGCGCATACGGCGGCAGTTTTGGGATGTGGCTAGGTGAGGAGAATCCAGAGCCTTACAACTCGTGGGGCAACGGTAGTGCGATGCGGGTTTGCGCAGCGGCAGAACTTGCCACCAGCCTTGATGAGGCTTTGTGTTTAGCGAAGGCCAGTGCGGAAGTCACACACAATCATCCCGAAGGGATTAAAGGCGCGCAGGCTGTAGCCGGCGCGATCTACCTAGCGCAAACAGGTAAAACACAGCAACAGATAGCAGGCCACATTCGCGAAAACTTCTACGACCTCGACCTCACCATCGAACAAATCAAACCCACCTACGGATTTTACGAATCCTGCCAGAAAACCGTGCCGCAGGCGATCCAGGCATTCCTCGAATCGGAAAGCTTTGAGCAGGCAATCCGCAACACCATCTGGCTGGGTGGTGACGCCGACACCATGGGGGCCATCACCGGTTCGATCGCCTGGGCGTATTACAAGCGCAACGGGGGAGTAGACCCCCAAATGCGATTGATGTCCGATACCGCCCTCGAATACCTTCCCCAAGACCTTCGCGAGTTTGTGATTGCCTACGAGGCTGGTCTAGCCGAGCTCTAGGCGAGCCTACTTCCATCACGCGCCGTCACGGTACTGCCGAGCCTTGCGCTGTACGGGAGTAGAGCAAAGATTATGCGCAACGTTCCTTAAACGAGTTTGGCCGGTCACTTCACTTGAAGTGGCCGGCCAAACTCTTACGGGCTATCCGCTACCCGGTTTGTTGGGCTGCGCATTTGGTGTGTTATGCCCGGTTGCGCCTTACTAGCACTACGCCGCCGCCAAGCAGGGCAAGCGCGAGGGTAGCGAGCGCGCCAATCTCAACACCTGTGCGCGGCATCGGCTCGCGCGGCTTCTCCGGCTTGTGCGGGGTAGGCTCCGGCGTTGTCTCCGGAGTAGGCCCAGGGGTTGTCTCCGTTGGCGGGTTTTGCACGTTAGTGATGGTGAAACCATCCTTAGCATCGCCCGAAACCGTGGAGGTGAAGCCATCAACGGAGAGCTCTTCAACGGCGTAAGTGATTCTTGCGCGCTTGCCGTCAATAATCATGAACTGAGGCAGATCTGTGAACGTGTGCTTCCATTCGTTATCAGCGTTTAGTTCGACAGGGTCACCAACCGGGTTGGTTTCCGCATTGATTGTTCTGGTCAGCTGAACCTTAACCGGTTTTGTTGAACTCGCGTCAAGATCGTTACCCTCATTGTCCTTCCAAACCTTGGTCACATCCACCTGTGTGGTTTGAGGTACCTGGGTGTTCGTGACAGTGAAGCCCTCCTCTGCATCACCTTCTACCTTGATGATAAATCCGCTAACGCCCAGCTCCTTGACGGAGTAGGAGATATTGAGTTCCTCGGCGTTCTCAGAATCCTCGTCCCCAGTGGTCTTCGTCGCTGGTAGTCCTTCGAAAGTATGTGTCCAGTCATTCGTCTCATCTAGCACTACTGGATCACCCACGGGGCTCGTGTTAATGCCGTCGGTAGATTGCAGGAGCTGCACGTTTACAGGTGACATCGCTAGTGGGGCAGTGATCTTCAGGCCGTCCTGCGCGGTGCCCTCCAACTTAACTGTGTTGGCTCCGTTAACGCCCTGCTCTTCAACCGAGTACTTAACCTCTACCTGCTCACCTTCAACGGTCTTGGTCTTGGGCAGGTCCTTGAACGTATGCTTCCACTCGTTGTCAGCATTCAGCTCTGCCGGCTGGCCAATGTAGAACTTGTCGCCGCCAACTGTTCCCACCAGCTGTACCTTGACTGCAACCTTAGAAGCTTCGTCAAGGTCGCTGCCCTCAGAGTCCTTCCACGCCTTGGAGACCGTCACCTCGGTCGTTCCTGGGGTTCCAAACTCAAGGCCACCGTTTGAGCCAATACCGCCGCCACGTGGAGCCGTGTTCTTCGTGATTTTCAACCTCGCCCAGGACTCGGCGTTTTTCTTCGCGTTCTGATCAGTGATCGTCTTTAGGCCCGCGTTCATAAGAGAGGTTCGGTAATCACTCGTCTCGTCGGATTCCCTCTCTTCACCGTCAAACACCTGCTTCTTACCGGGATTATTGGCATCAAAACGAGGTTGTTTATTTTGCCCGCCATCCTTGTAATAGCTGGGCTCACCGCCGCCAAGCATGCGCGGATCTATTTTCAGATCCGCTGCGCTAACTGAACCATAGTTGTCATGCGCAATGTCGTCACCCCAGTTTGGAATGTTACTAGGCCTTGGCGATTCGTTATCGAATACTGCTACGCCGTTCGTTACGTGTATCCGCATGCTACCGGTGGGGCAGAGCCAAATGCCGCCGCCGAATGCAACAGATTTTCCGGGGACCACATTGTTGTCGGTGACGAGCGTGTCCATGAAGTGAGCGGTATAAGACTTCGTCGCAACGTAGACACCGCCGCCCTGATCGTCAGCGTTATTTCCTTCAATAAAGCCAGCATTTAGTTTGACTGCATTGGAGATCACGTTTATGCCACCGCCGGTGCGAGTGGCCCAATTGTTCAACACGCTACCGCCGTTCATGACGAATCGGGCAGGAGAAATCTTGGTCCACTCTTCAGGCTTGGCCTCGCCAAAGTGCTTCTTGGTCCATCGGCTACCGTCAGAATCGATCTCGTGGTAGGTACGGGGATCGCCGTTAATGTACATATCCATTGCGTTCACGCCGCCGCCATTTGGCGCCTGGTTGTTTGTGATGATGCCACCATTCATCGTCACATCGGCATTTCCGAAAATATCGATACCTCCACCGGCAAAGGCTGCTTTACCCCACGAGATTTCGCCGTCGTTGAAAACGAGTGTTGAGCGCGTGTCTGATGTGTCATCACCAGGTTTTACGTTGCTCTCACTCAGCCAGTGGCTCACGTTGATATTGCCGGCCCAGCCCGTGTTTTCAGTCAGCGTGCCGCCGTTGATTGTTAGGTGTGCGCCGCTAAAAACGCCGATGCCGCCAGCTTCACCGTATGCGTATGGGCTGTAGTCGGATTGACCCTTAGAAATCTCGCCGCCGTTCATCACCATCGTGGCGCCGTCAGTCAATGCAACGTTCGCCGCACCAAACTGGCCGCCTTTGCGCTGATTATCGGTGATCTTACCGTCGTTTAGAGTGAACTTTGCATCCCTGCCCTTGATGGTAACTGCGCCCTCGCCGCCGCTACTCATCTTGCGTGCACCCGTAATGGTTCCAGCGTTCATCACCAGCTCGCCCTCCACGAGGATGGTGGGGGAGAAGCTCGATCCTTTTACAACATTTTCGTATTGTGCGCGCGAGTCAATAGTGATGCCCTCGCCTTTTCCGGTGCCATCAGAGAGCGTGAGTTTTGCGCCCTTCTCAACCTTTAGCAGGCTTCCGGTGAAATCGCCGTCATCACGAATGATCCTGGTTCCTGATGACCACGCAACTATGTCTGTGTCCACTAGCTCGATGTCTGCGCCAGCAGGAATGACAATAGTCTTCGTCAGCAGGGTTTCGGTACCGTTACCAATCTCAATCCTGGTCGGAGTTGTTCCCGCCTGCGCGATGAGTTCTTCCAGATGGTCCGGCTCGCAGTACAGAATGCGTCCCTCTTCATAGCACTTCAGAACTTGCCGGTCCGGGGACTCTGGCGCGGCCTCGGCAACCGGAGGAAGGCCAGTGCCCATTACCACTAGAAATACTGTTAGACATGCTGCCCACAAGGCTGGGAGAAACCTGTAGCGCTTTATGCTTTTCACTTTTCCACTTTCTTTAGAGTGCAACAAGAGCCTCGGAAAACGGCCGGGGAACTTATAGGACTAAAGCCATACTGTCAGAGGAATCGCGAAGAAACAAGATGCAACTTTACGTAGACAAATAAGCGCAACGTGAGTCCGCGCAGAGCATGATCGTCGTATACGATTTGGCGTGTCGTGCAGCGTGAAAAGTGGCTGACAACATAAGAGATTTTGTTAACCCAATTTGTTAACCCAAAAGGTTGCGAAGGGCTTGGGAATTGGGTCCTAAATGTGAAAGACTCGAAGTAACGTTGCGCGTAATCTGGCCCGTTGTTTAGCAGACCAGAGGTCGCTCTTGTGAGAGGAGTAAATGATGGGCCGTTGGGTGCGGTCTTTGGGAATTTTGCTGGCCACAGTGCTGGCAACAGTGGGATTGTCTGCGGGAGTAGCTCAGGCATCCGATATTAATTCCTGGGACGACGTTATTGCTGCGGTTAATGGTCTTGGTGACGGAGAGTCAACAGAACTCTCAATCGCATCAGAAATAACTGTGGAGGATGGAGCGCAGCCGCTGGTTGTGCCCGCGGGGAAGCAGGTTACCCTCACGGGTAGTGGAAAGATCAGCGGAAATGGATCCCCACTGTTTACGGTCGAAGAGGGTGGAGCGCTGACCCTATCCGGCCCGACTTTCACCAACGCGCAGTTTAGCGTTGCGGGCGATATGAGCCTTGTGGGCGGCGCGATCCGTGACACTGCGGTAACGGGCCCGGTCATTTTTGTTGACGGCGGAACGCTGACGATCGGTGGAGACGCCGAGTTCTCTGGTAACAACGTTTCAGATGAGTCTGGCGAGCTTCGCCCGGCAGGGGTTGAAAAAGAAAACTACTCTCCAATCACCGCCTACAACGGCACGGTGCGAGTAGAGGGTGGAACGGTAAGCGGTAACAACGGTTTGCGTTACGGCGGCGCGATTGGCCTCTGGGCGCGCGACGGTGGACAGCCAACTTTCGAGATGGCGGGTGGAACGTTAACCGGAAATGTTGTCAGCCACCCCAAATACAATGGCCGAGGCGGTGCAGTTTACGGTGAGGGAACCTCAGTGAATATCACTGGAGGCACCTTGAACGAGAACACCACGGAACACGGAGCGGCACTGGCCTTTGTCAATAGTGACGTTTCGCTATCAGGCGGCGTTGCTGTTCAAGGCAACGACAATGGGGATTATAAAGGCGTTGGCGGCGGCCTGTATCAAAGTGGAGGCACGCTCAACATCAGCGGCGCAACGTTTACCGAGAACGCATCCACTGGTTCCGGCGGTGCGATCTACACAGAGGGTGATGCAAAGGTAGATATTGCCGGCGCCGAGATAACTTCTAACCGCGCTGCCAGGTCTGGTGGAGGCATCTCCTTCGGTGGGACCACAAAAGCCGTGATCCACGCCGCAGTTTTGAGCGACAACACCTCGCAAGGCTTCTGGGGTGGCGGAGCAATGTACAGCGACACCAAAGCCGAGGTGACGATTTACAACGGTCTTATTCGTGACAACGTCATTGAGCCCGGTTTTCTAATTCAAGCCGGCAATCACCCTGTGAGTGCTCAGGGCGGCGGTGTGTGGAACTGTCCCACGGGTTCAACCGTTATGCACGTAACACGTGGCGTGGCGATTTTTGACAATGTGGCACCCAATGTTTTCAAGGGGCAAAACGCCGGTGCCGGCGATGATTTCGCCAGCATTATCAAGCACGTATTTGATGAGCCAAAGGAAGGCAAACCGGTCGTTGTCACCGAACGCATGCTTGGTGGAAGTCCTCGCGCTTGGTACCAGGACGGTTCGATTTACGGCATTCACGGTAACTGGTCTGCTGAGGGAAAGGTTCCGCGCTACTCCGCCGATGGAGAGAACACGCCAATCGAACCAAATGTGACGGTCTCAAACAACATTGCCTTCAAATCTGTTCCAACTAAGGATGCTAAGGCGATTGCAGAGACTCTCGCGACTGTGAAGATCACCAATAACGTGGCCACCGGCACTGGTATTTCCGGAGCTGGCATCGCGAACAACGGTACTTTAACCTTCGGCGATCCTGATCCGTGGAAACTGAAGTTGGTTAAGAAGTGGGCTAATGATGATCCAGCGGATCGCCCCGAGAGCATTTTGGTGGACGTGAAACTTAGTGACAAGACACTGGAGACCATCGAACTCACAGAAGACAACGGTTGGAAGGCTGAACGAACCAACTATCCAGATCCACGCACGCTCATTGACGCCGCGACAGGAGAGCGACTCCAGCTGACCTTCGTCGAGCACGAGGTCGATGGCTACATGTCTCACGGCGCAGTGACAAAGGAAAACGAGGAAGATAAGACCATCGAGGTCGAGATAGTTAACGAACCTCCCACGTCGATTGATGTTGAAAAACAGTGGTCTGGTGATGCGGAGGCTGACCGTCCTGACTCTGTGACTATCAAGCTGTTGGCTGATGGTAAGGAGACGGATAAGTCTTTGGAGCTGACCGCTGAGAACGAGTGGAAGGGCACCTTCAAGGACCTGCCGAAGTATGTAACGGTTGATGGTGAAAAGACTGAGATCGTTTACACGGTTGTTGAGGTAGAAGTTCCTGGCTACACCTCCTCTATTAGCGGTAGCGCAGCCGACGGCTTCGTGGTTACCAACACAAAGGACACCCCGCCTCCGTTGGTTCGCACCGGCGTGGCAGTTCAAGGCCTGGCAGTAGTGGGCGTGGCCCTGCTCGTTGCGGGAATTTGGGCTGTATCCAAACGCCGCCGCGCATAAGCAAGTGCGGGTGGGCCCGCTAGACGGCGGGCCTACCCGGCTAGCAGTAACTGGCTTCCTCATTATTTAGGCAGCTAGTTCACGCAAAACATTTCACCTCCCAGCTAATGCTTGGGAGGTGTTTTGTTATTGCTATCCGGTCACATTAACTCTGTTCGATTAGTGCCCCGTCACAGGGAACCAGCGCGCACCAATAAGAACCATCACGGAGGAAAGGATGACGCGTGAAGCATCCGAGGATATTAGCTACAATCGATGCTCGTGTATACCGCTAAGAATCTTGACACTCGTGCCCGGCGAATCGTTGCTTGGGTTGCCATCCTAAACCTCATCGGCTTCATTATTGAGCTGGTGATCGCCTCGATCATTGGCTCAGCCGCACTCTTTGCAGATGCCGCCGACTTCCTTGAAGACTTCCTCATCAACATGCTTGTGCTCACCGCCCTGGGCTGGTCGGTAGCAAGCAGGAGGAAAGCCAGCTACGGCCTTGCCGGGCTCATTCTCATTCCCGCAGCTGCGGCATTTGGCACCGCGATATGGAAAATGATCTCCGGAGAGGCGCCGGAGCCGCTCACCTTGTCGGTAACCGCCATTATCGCGATGCTAATCAACCTCGTCAGCGCGCTACTACTACTGCAACTACGTAAGCACGATACAGCGTTAGTGCGAGGTGCCTGGCTGGCGGCGCGCAATGATGTGCTCGCAAACCTTTTAATCCTTGCCGCTGGCGTTGTCACCGCGTTTTGGTTCAGCCCCTGGCCAGACATTGCGGTTGGTCTTGTTATCGGCGTCATCAATCTCTCGGCAGCGGCAGAAGTGTTTGAGCAAGCTCGTGCAGAAACTCCGGAGCTTGAACTCGACGATGATGACTAGGTGCGAATAAGCCTAGGTTATATGGGTAAAGTAAACCCCCGGAAGGAATCTGAGTGATCTCAGTTGCCCTCCGGGGGTTCTTTGCAACTACTGCCTGTAGGTAGGCTGCGTGTTGCTAGTTGGTTACATGAACCTGCGTGCGGTTAGCGCGCCACCTGCAAGGAGTAGTACGGCGGAAAGGCCAACTAGGGAAGCGACCTCAACACCAGTGGTGGCAAGCTTCTTCTTCGGCTGAGCTGGCTTACATGCCGGGTCCATCGCAGTGTCGTGGCTGTCCCAGGTCCACTCGGTTACAGCGTCTTCAGCCAAGACGTAACCCTCCAGCGCGGAGGCCTTAACTTCTACCTTCGAGTTGTACGGGTAGATGTATTTGCCGTCCTTGTTAGCCTTCAGCTCAACACCGTTCGAAGTGACGGTGTAAGCCACGCCCTCGGTCTCCTGGATCGTCACGTAAGGTTCGACGGTGCAAGAAGAAGGATCGTCAGCGGAAGGATTGATCAGCTTCGGAGCAGCAGGAGTCGCTAGCGTGCACGGCTTGGAAGCCACATTGAACTCCCACTCGGTGTCGCCCTCAACTTCGATCTTGTCCTTGTAATCCTGCTTCACTAGGGCTGCTACCGAAACTGCGGTCCCTTCGGTCACAACTTCATAGTCAAAGTACTTGGACTCGGGAAGCTGTACCGTGCCCTCAACGCCGCACTTATTAGCCTCTACTAGAGTTGGCGCCTCGGGAGTCATCGTGCGGACAGCCGAGCTTACCTTTACAGTCCAGCCTTCGGAGTCGTTTCCCTCAACGCTTTCAATACGGAAGAGCTTGGCCTCCTCGGGATCATCAATCGAAGCAGTTAATTCGTATTCCTTATAACGACCTAGGTAACCGGAGAAGAGATTCAGATCGTTGCCGATGGATGCCCGAGTAATGCGAGTGTCTACGCGACTGTCATCTATTTCAGCGGAAGGTCTGTGGCTGGCGCCATCAGCGAAAACATAGTTGTTTACCGCAGGTTCGCTGTTCTTAAGTACAAGAGTGGTGGTCTTACCTTCCTTAGTCATCTTTAGTCCGATGCTTACTTTCGGAGCTTTGCCATCAGGTATTACCCCAAGGTAGGTTTCCCCATCCCACTCGCCTTCAACCAACTCGAACTTGAAATCGGTGTTGGCCTGCTGGTCCATAGCCAGATTTTTCACGCCATCACTATAGCCGGTTGAAAAAGAGAACTGGCTGTGTCCATCGCGCCCGACACGATACTGGTAACAGTCCTTAACACCAATCTTGTCAACGCGCTCGTACTTGGGGTTCCGAGGGTTCTTGGGGTCCACGTTGAGTGGTATCTGCTCATCTTTGCCAACGGTTAATGTGAGCCTCGGCCACTCGTAACCAAGCACCTCCCCCGTTGCCTCACCGTCTTTGAATTCGGAGACCTCGCAGTATAGAAGCACGTCAACCTTGGTGCCTTCAAGCGCCGGGTCGTACCGCTTGACGTCATCACTCCAAGTAACATTGAAGGTCTTGACGTTGCTACCGTCGTCAACACTGTTCGCTGCTACAGCGGCAACAGCGCCTCCAAGCGTCAGTGCTGCCGCTCCTGCAAAAGCAGTTGCGGCACGCAACCAATTCTTCATTATTCCTCCTGTGTTCAATGGAAATATCGCATTAACCGTATCAAGGAAAGCCCCAGCACACCAGGATTCCCTGTGAGATCACACGGGATCTATATCAGCTTCTGGAGCCGTACTGTTCACTACGGCCATGAGGGCCGGAAAACTCACACCCAAAGGGGTGCCCAGGGTTAAAACCCGGGCATCCCTTTTGCGGTTGCTCCTTTACTAATCTGCTTCAAGAAGATTAGAAAGAATGACCTTAGCGAGCGTGCCTGCCCTTCCGGCGCGACAGCGCCACCATGCCAGCGCCAGCGGCAAGCAGGACGATCGGTGCACCCACACTGACATCAACACCTGTTGCTACAAGCTTCTTGGCGCTATCATCCTTCTTGGGCGTGGCCGGCTGCACGCAGTGATCTGCCAGTGGAGCCGGCCAGCTCCACTGCGTCGTAGCGGCATCCACAAAACGCTTACCCTGTTCCGGCAGCGCCTTCACCATCACGGTCTTGCCGTAGGGGTAGGAGTACCTACCGTCAGCGCCAGCCTCGATGAGCTTGCCATCAACCGTGACCTCGTAGACCACGCCTTCCATCGGCGTGACCGTCACATACGGGTTCACGGTACAGCTAGCGGGATCGGAAGCCGAGGGGTTCACCGCACTGGGCACACCCGGCGTTAGAGGCGGGTTCACCAGCATCTCGTACGCTTCCTGGGCATCCGCAAGCTTCCGCTTAGCGGCGGCAAGCGCAGCGGCGGCTTCCTCACGAACCACCAGCGCGTCCTGCAAAGCGGTAGCGGCCGCGTCATGGGCCTGCTTCGCTTCATCTGCCTGGGTGCGAGCTTCGTCTGCCTTAGTGAACAGGTCAAGAACCTCGTTCAAAACAGGATAGTCGCTCTTAAGCTCGTCGCTGACGTTTCCGTTTGCCAGATCATCTGCGCTCAGCTGGCCAAGATCGCTTGCCTTCTTACTCGCCTGTGCAGACCGCTCCTTTGCCTCATCCGCAGCTTGCTTGGCTTGGTCCAAAGCTTCCTCGGCCTTGACCGCAGCCTCGTCGGCAGCGCGCTTTGCTTCCTCAGCCGACTTTGCTTCCTGCTGGGCATCTACCAAGTCCTTATTCGCTTCTGCTAGGGGAGCAAGGGCATCCTCAGCTTCCTTAGCTGCATCTGCGGCTTCCTTGGCCTTTGCCGCTGCCTCGTCAAGCTCACCCTGCGCCTTGTTGGCGGCCTGCGCCTTATTGGCAGCTTCAGCTTGAGCATCGGTAAGGTCCTGCTTTGACTTTTCAACCGCGGACTTAGCTTCATCCAGCTTCGACTTAGCCGAATCTACACGCGCCTGCGCCTCGTCAACCTTTCGTTGAGCTTCTTCACGCAAAGCTTCAGCGTGCTCAGCCGCACTCAGATTCTCCTGGGCCTTGTCCACCTTAGACTTAGCTTCAGCCACCTTGGCGTCGGCCGCGTCCTTATTAGCCTGCGCCTGGGCTACGGCCTGCTCAGCTTCGCTCACTGCGCGCTCGTCAGACTCAACGTCATTGCGAGCCTGGTCAACTGCCTCTTGGAGCTGCGCCTGCTTTGTTTCAGCGGAAGTGAGTGCAGTCTGGGCGTCAGCTAGGTCCTTGGCGGCCGCATCCTGCTTGTTATTCAAATCGGAGGCGAGCTTGGTTAGTCGATCAACCTCAGCCTGCGCCTGCTGTACGGCCTTTTCAAGGGCAGCGGATTGGCCCTCGCTTCCAGGCTCAGGGAGCGTCCCGGTTGGAAGTTTAGGAATGACGTCCTTGGACTTCGGACCACGGTACTCGTTCCAGCCGTCAGCCTGTGAAATCTTGTCGAAATACCTACCGCCAGTGATACGGTTTACAATGTAGCCGTTATCGTAGTCAGTGGACTTAGACGGCTTCAGGTTCCATTCCTTCTCCAGGTCTCCGTAAAGACGTCCCTCTGGTAGGTCAATCGGGTTACCCTTCTTGTCCTTTGCCTTGAATCCAACCTGTTTCATTGTGGCATATACTCGACCCGTCTTCTCGTCAATGACAACACCAACACCAATAGTCTGGGTATTGTTGTTCAGCATGTTCTCATTGTGACCAGTCTTAGAGTTCTTCCACTGTAGGAACAAGCCGTCAGCGTCATCATCCACATTCGCATGGTAACGGTAGGCTACGTTCTCATTCTGCGTGTACCAATCATGGCGGTCACGGTCAATAATGCCAGAACCGTCATGAATAGTCGGATCGTGCGAAAGGTCGCCAGCCTTAACCATTTCCACAGACCAGTCGTAGGCACGCTTATTCAAAATGTCCAGGTTGTACAACGGCTCCAAACCAGCGTTCATGCGGTATTTGTTGATCTTATAGATCAGGACGGTAGCAATTGCTTCTTCCTTTTGCTCCTTGGTCAGAGCGCTCTTGTTCAGTTCAGCCTTCGCCACATCTAGCTTGCGTTGGGCTTCAGCCAGATCCACATTCGCTTGATCTACCTGTCCATCCGCCTGGGTTTTGGCGGCTTCGGCTTTGGCTACCTTGTCTTTTTCGGCTTGAACATCTTTCGCGGCGGATTCTTGCTCCGCCTTTGCAGTATCGAGCTTGGCCTTCGCCTGGTTAGCAAGGTCTTGTTTGTTTTGAAGCTCAGCCTGCGCGTTCGCAAGCTCTTGACCCTTGGTGGCCGCATCTTGCTGGGCGGCCTCTAGGTCCCGTTTGGCTGCTTCAACTCTAGCCTGCGCGGCGCCGTGATCCTGGATCGCTTCCTCTGCAGCCTGCTGTTCTTCAACCGCCTTGGCGTATTCGCCTTCAGCCGCTGTTAGCGCTTCCTGTGCGGCGGTTTGAGCTGCCGTCTTTTCATCAACGGCTGCCTGCGCGTTCTCGACATCCTTGTCCGCAGCATCTTTGTCAGCCCGGGCGCTATCAACCGCGGCCTGCTTCTCATTAACCTGAGCAACCGCGGCGGCTTCAACAGATTTTGCTTCCTCTAAATCCTGCTGTGCCTTGGCAAGAGCTTCAGGATCAACAGCCTTTTCCTCTGCTTCCTTAAGCGCCTCCTGCGCATCAGCTACCGCCTGCTGCGCCGCGCTTACGTCTTCGGCAGCCTTTGCAGCATCCGCCGTAGCGCGCTCTAGTGCTTCTTGGGTAGCGATCTGATCGGCGCTGGCCTGGGTAGCCTCCTTCTGCGCCTGGTCCTGAATCGCACTCAGCTTATCTTTCGCGGCAGACTCTGCCTGGTCTGCCGCCGCGTCCTTAGCCGAGAGATCCGCGGCAGCGTCTTGCTCAGCCTGCGTCGCATCGTCAGCTACCTGGTCCGCCTCGTCAGAGGCTTCTTGAGCCTGGTCAACCTCTGCCTGCGCATCTTCAACCGCGGCCGCTGCCTCTGCCTCTAAATCAACGTTGTTCTGATCTTCCGGAGTTACCGGAGCGTCCTCAGCTTCTGCGTCCCCCGCCTGGGCAAATAGGGGCACTGAGACCAACATGCCGGCAGCCAGGAAAGCGGTAGCCGATGTGGATTTACGTAGCTTCATTATTCAAGTTTCCTATTTCAGCTCTGAAAAATAAAAGTGTTGTGGAGTCCATGACCAAATGACTGAGAAAACAGGGCATTTGGCACACGCCAGAACCATCATATACGGTTGCGAAAGTCCTTTTATTGGGACCTGGGTCCCAAAATAGAGGGGTGGGTTTTGCGTTCTTCGCCGGCTTGCGGATATCGGTACACTTGGCCACGTGACTGAACTGTTTGAAGGCGTACGCCGCCGCACCCGTCCAGAGGTCCTCGCGCCAGCCGGAAACCTTGCCACCCTTAAAACTGCGTTCGATTTTGGAGCCGACGCCGTCTATCTAGGCGGTAAAGACTTCGGCATGCGCTCCGCGCCTAAGAACTTCGCCCTCGAAGACATCGAAGAGGCCGTGGACTACGCACATGATCGTGGCGGGCGAGTGTTTGTCACCTGCAACATTCTGCCCAGTTCCGGTGAAGTTGAAGCCATGAACAACTACATGGGCCAGCTGGGGGACATCGGCGTGGATGCCCTCATCGTCACCGACATAGGCGTGCTCATGGCCGCCCGCGAGGTTGCTCCCAACACTGAGGTGCACATCTCCACCCAAGCCGGCGTCACCAACTACCAGGCCGCCAACGCCCTTGCTCAGCTAGGCGCAAGCCGCGTTGTGCTCGCCCGTGAGCTATCCCTTGAAGACATTCGAGAACTGCGCAAGCACACGCCAGATGAACTCGAAATCGAAGCGTTCGTACACGGATCCATGTGCATGGCATATTCTGGTAGGTGCCTCATCTCGCAACACACCACCGGCCGCGACGCTAACCACGGTGACTGCGCGCAATCATGCCGCTACAAGTACCACGTTGTAGAAGAGCGCCGCCCGGGAGACTTCATACCCGTTGAAATCACCGACCAAGGTACCTTCCTGTTCAACTCCAACGACATGAACACCATCGAACACGTGCACGACATCCTTGACGCCGGCATTACCTCTCTCAAAATCGAGGGGCGCGCCAAAAGCGCCTACTATGTTGCCGCGATGACTAACGCCTATAAAACAGCGGTGAACGAATACATGATCCAACGCGGATTCGAAGACTCGGCCGGTAATATCCTTACGCCGTTCCATGACCAAATCCACCTGCCCGAAAACCCGCGACCTGTGGTGCCTGTTGATTACCCGGGTTGGTTAGCGGACGAGCCCTACAAGGTTACTCACCGCACCTATTCCACGGGCTTCTATTACCCGGAAAACCCGGCTAGTGAAGACGTGACCCGAGGCGGTTACATCAACGAGTGGGTGCTGGGCGGCATTGTCACCGACTATGACGCGGCCGAACGCAGGCTTTACTTGCACTCCAAGAACAAGCTTGCACCCGGCAAAGAAATGGAAATTCTGTTCCCCGGGCGCGCGCCCGTAGTCATGGAAGTTCCCGCGCAAGGACTGCAGGATGACAAGGGCCGCGCGGTAGAAACCATCAACCACCCGGCGCGCATATTCTCGATGCCCTGCGACATCGAGATACCTAAGGGAGCAATGATTCGCGTGCACGCCCGCCTATACCACGGGGGATAGGGGGGGCGATGCCCGGCGCAGCGCAGGAGATCGTGCGCTGCGCGTTTGGTGCCCGCTTCGGACGAGGCCCCGCAGGCTGAGCTTGCCTGCAGGCTGAGCTTTACTTTCCTACCTGCCAAGCCACGAGGGGCACCTCTGAATGCTCAGGGAAACCTGGCTTAGCAATACCCTCGACGAGTGCGAATGGAACTGAGAATCCAGGTGTAGAACCCAGATACTGGGCCGTATCTGCGGCTATATCCCACACGTACATATCGCCATTAACGTTGCCTGAACCATTACCCCACGCGTATACGCCGTTTGTTAACGACGCAGCCACGCCGTCAGCCCGGGTGTAAACCCAAGATTTGAAACTATTGGAACCACGGTCAAAAGCGCCCGTCCAAGTGCGGGCAGAGCAACGATCCTGCAACGTAACAACCAGGTTGTTCGCATCAGCGGCGAGCCACTGCACCTTAAAATAATCTGCCAGCTCGAGCTTCACCGGATCACTGGAATCATTCCAGCGGATTGTGAACACATCGCGATCGGCATCCAAACCATTATTCGTAGTGTCCTCAACCCAAGCCACCTGCTCGCCAACCGCAACTGGAAGGCGTGCAGGCTTGATTATCTCGACCTTGGAAGGATCATCCACCTTGGCTTTCACAACCGCTTGGGTCCAAACGTCCCCTTCATGAACGTAGGTTTCTGCATATACGTGGCTGGATGTCGCCACTGGGGCAAACCATGGGGTAGGGGCAGGAACCGTTTGCTCACCCGTCAATACCCAAGACGAGGTCACCTCGCGGGCCGTGCCACCCGCAGAATCAGCCGTCATGATTCGCCAGGCCATCTCGCCTGCAAAAGGAGGCTGCTTGGGATCAACCAACTGCTCAATCCAAGTAGCGCGTCCATTGTTCAAAGAGCCAGCAAGGGCCGCTGGCGCCGCGGCTTCTGGAAGTTGCTCGCTGAGCAGCTCGGTGTTCTCGAAGGGTTTGAAAACACCAGCCTGCCAAAGCCCTGCATTCGAAGGAGGGGCCGGCCGAGGCTCGGCAAGAATCTGCAAACTCGCTACCACACCGTCCGCACCCGCGCCGATGAATTGCAGGCGTTGCCCGTCAGCGCTACTCGCACTGAACTCCCCAGACCAGTCAGCCGGGCGGTCAGCCGTAAAATCGTGGATTGTGCCCGAAACGGGCGAGCCGTTAACCGCGACCACAGCTTTTGCAAGATCAGCTGGCTTATCCGCGAAGGCAGCGCACTGCTCTGGATCCCTAAAATCCACCTCGCTAGTTTGCTGCGAGGCAACTTGAGAATCAGAAGCGACAGGGCTATCCGTGCCCTTTTCAACTCTGCTGTCAACTGACGAGGTGCACCCCGCCAGAACCAATGCGGCAATAAGGGCGTAGGGGAGAGTGCTTCGTTTCATCAGTACACCATGCCGTGCCCGCCGCCGCCGTAGTTGCCCAGGAAGTTGTTCCCAAACTGCACAGCGTTGTTGTAGTCAAAGTAGCGATTAGCGGAATACCCCGAAATCGCCGAGCCCGGACCACCCGGATCTACAAACCCAACCGTTCCATTCGAGTGGTACCTGTACGCAACGATGATGTGCGAAGTGGTGCCCACATGGCCGTTGTAATGCGGCCCGCCATAGTTCTCGATCGTGTCTACGAGCACGGGGCGACCGGTATAGAACGAGTTTTTCACCTTCGCGTCAAAATCGCGCCCGGACGGGAACGTCCACTGCTGATAATCATTGGTTCCGCGCCAACGGTTCAAACCGATTGACAGGCGCTTATCTTCCCACGAAGTGCCCCCGGTATAGCCCGGAACCCACATTCGCATAAGAGGGCCCGGCCAGATTCCAAACCGTCAAAGGCTTACCATCATAGCGGGAGTTTCCTGCACCCAGATACCGCAGCGTCATGTACATAGAGGTAGGGCCGCAAGTTGACCCATCGGGCTGGCCAGTCCAACTAATTGGATGAGTCAGCCACGATCCGTTCACCTGCACTCCAGGCGCAAAACCAGCCGGCGTGGAAAAGCCGCGGTTCGAGCCCCTATGTGCTGCGGTGTACAAGTAGAGCGTGCCATCTTCATGCACTGCATAAACCTGTTTGGAGGAGGCAGAGAAGGCCCCTGGATGCAAAGAACGCATACGTTGCCAACCCCAACCGATAACCTGAGGTTCGCCAAAACCGCCCGCCGATAGCTGCGGTAGCAGCACCAGGTTTCCATCGCTTCGGATTACCAGCAGGTCACTCCTGCCATCATTATTCCAGTCATCACTGGCATAGGCGCGGGACATATCTGTAGCTATTGAAGCGGGGATTGTGGTTGGAACAACCGAGTAGAACCGTCCCTTCCCATTCGAGGTAGACACGCCTACAGTGCCATCAGGATTGCGAACGTAGATAGCTGGGGATCCTCCCGGACCTTGCCGGACCAGCCACATGTGGGTGAAGTTCTGCCAGCCGTAGCCAATAACATACGACGAGCTAAACCCGACTCGCCCGGATCCAGGATAAAGAAGCAACTTGCCGGAGGTCGTACGGGCAATCACATCGGGGGTACCATCCCCGTCTGCATCAACACCTGACAATACTGTTAGAGAGCCCCAACCCCAACCTATCTGGGGATACGGCGAGCGGAAACCTCCTGTTCCACTCCCACGGTAGAACATGAAACTGCCGTCACTCTTAATGATGCCGAGGTCAGGATTGTCATCGCGATCAAAATCGCCAAGCCCATATACGCCAGAACCTGGCCAGCCACTGCCAGCTCGTTTGCTAGCAGAGAAGGAAATGTCTCGCGAACGCGGTAGCGGCGGGGAATCCTGATCGGCTGGTTTTACTTTGCGTGTCACCTCATACTGCAGGAAATCACGGTCAGAATTAACCACATTGAGGTAGCCTGACGCGCCCGATGAGAACCCGTTAATAGCTGCGTACTTAACCGGCAAGCCGTTCAGCTTAATAGGCTCCATAGCGGAAAAAGATTTGTAATCGGTTGTCGATAACACCTCTAGATTCGAGCCGTTCACCCTCATCAGCGTTGAATATCCAGTTCCGGCTAGATCTCCCGCACAAAACGTATATGAGGTAATTCCTCCCGGTAGCTCGACCGTATACGGAGTGCCCCACGTTCCAGACCCGTTAGTTGGGTAAACCCAAGTGGTGTCACCTCGCTGACCAATCAGAGCAGGGTTGCCTCCCGGGCCTTTCGGCACCATTACAACTGACTGAAATGCGTGCCAACCGTAGCCGATTATCTTACTGCTTTTGAAGCCTCCATCGCCGTTACCACGATAGAGGTAAAGGTCTGCATCGTAGCGAATCGCCAGAATGTCTGTGTAGCCATCGCCGTCAAAATCTGCACCCGTCATTAAGATGCGCATATTGTTCCAGCCACGGCCAATCTTGCGAGTGCCATTAAACCAGGTGGCTTCTGTGCGCGGGTAAAAGTGGAGGTCGCCGTTAGGGCGAACAAGGAATACATCATCGGCGCCGTAACGATCAAAGTTGCCAGCGTTGTAAATCGAGCCGTTCCAGCCAAATCCAATGCGACGCGGTGAGCCGATCTGCCAGGTATTTGAACTTTCCGGTGCGCCAACCGCTTCGGGGATTTCCTCATCGGACAGCTCAAGCTCCTCAGTAGGCGCACCATCCTCACTCTCTGAAGGAGCTGTGGTCTGTTCATCTGCGGATGTGCCCTCATCGCGCGAAGTCTCAGTGGTTTCGCCCGAGGGAGCTAAACCTGGTTCCGGTTGCTCATTTTGCTCCGTAGACTCGGGCTGCGTCTGTGAGGGGGAACCGAACTCGCTACCAGAGGTAGGTCCCGCGCCATCAGTGTCAGTTGCAACGTTTCCATCGTTCAACGATTCTTCGGCCCACGCTACCTCCTGGATTCCCAGGAACGAGAGGGCAACACCGAGTGATAAAACTAAACCTAGAACACGCCGCATAGCGAACCTCTTAGAGCGCAGAAAACAACTGTGGATAGATGAATACAATTATATATTGTGCGAGCCCTGCCTTGATTTAGGGCGCCCGCGCAGGCTCAAGATAACGGTCTGCATTTCGACTAATAGACGCATGCCGTTTCAAGCAAAATTTGCACTAGGATGACCCATGTACAAACTGGACGGGCTAGCAAGGCTGTCATTATTAAGGGGCACGTGTGGATCCATACCTCGTTTTTCGCGTTGTTGACCTCGTTGGTGTACTAGGAAACGGGCTCCTTGGAGGCGTCCTTGCACGCACCAAGAACTATGACCTCATCGGCTTCCTTTTCTTAGCCGTATCTTCTGCGCTCGGAGGCGGCATGATCCGCGACGTCCTGCTCCAACAAGGATTTCCCATCGCCCTCACCGACCCGTACTATCTTGCCTTTGCTGTGCTTGCCGCCGTCGCCGCATACATTTTCCCGTTCAAATCACGCTTCGCGGTAGCCTCAATCGCGGTCTTTGACGTGCTCGCCCTTGGCTGCTGGTCTGCAACCGGGGCATCCAAGGCACTGTTTGCGGGCCTAGACTGGGCGCCCGCAATCCTGCTAGGAGTCACCACTGCAACGGGTGGAGGAGTTATTCGAGACCTCCTAGCCCGGCGCCAGCCCCTAATCTTCGGAGGGGCACCCCTGTACGCCACCTGGTCAATCGTCGCTAGCCTGCTAATGGTAATCATGCAGACCTCCGGCCACTACAACCTGGGCATGGCGCTCGCGATCATCTTCTCAACCGTGTTCGGCCTGGTAGCACGCCGCTTCAAATGGATCCTGCCCGGCGCCGTCACACTGGGCCTGCGTAGCGTTCGGTTCCGCTCCCTCTTGTTCCGCCGCCGCCCAGCGGGCGCGCCCCGCGACGCACAAGTGCCTGCGGATGCGCCTGCATCGAAGCCATCCGCGGCCACGGAAGAATAGGCGCTTACTCGCCCAGTAGGTCCTTCACAATGTCTACAATCACCGGATCGTCATTTATGGGAGCCACTCGCTGGTAATGCTGGCCGCCGGCTTCCTTAAACGCGTTCTGATTCAGCACGTCCAGCTCGTCAACCGTCTCAATACAGTCTGAAATAAACGCTGGGGTCGCAATCAAAACCGAAGTGATTCCGCGGCCCGGCAGGCTGGCCATCGTGTCGATCGTAGCCGGTCCAAGCCACTTTCCCGGCCCGAACTTAGACTGGAACGTGGTCAAAACTGGCACGTCGACGCCCAACTGGCGCAGCTGCGATTCGATGGCCGAGGAAGTCTCTAAACACTCTTGCCGGTATCCCTCCGGCTTGTGAGCCGCCCGCTGGGGCACCCCGTGATAAGACAACAAAATCATCTGCGGAGCAGGACCTTCTCCGCGGACCCGATCCGCTATCTGCTTCGCATGCCAGTTCACGTAATCGGGCTGAGTGGGCCACTTGCCCACAATCCGCAGATGCGGGTGGTGCTCCTGAATGCGATAAAAGTCGAGCACCTGATCCACCACGGCGCCAGTTGAAGACGGCGTTGTCTGTGCGTAGAGGGGGAGCACGGTGACGTCGTCTACACCCTCATCTTCAAATGCGCGCAAAGCCGAATCTATCGAGGGTCTGGTGTACGTCATCGCGTACTTTACATTCCAGTCCGGCAAAGCCTCTTTTAGTAACTGGTGCTGGCGTTTTGTATAAACCACCAGAGGGGAGCCCTCGGGCGTCCAAATCGTTTTATAAATAGCCCCCGACTTGCGTGGGCGCACGCGCAACACAATGCCATGCAAAATCGGCAACCACACCGCGCGCGGGAAATCAACCACCCGCGGGTCGCTTAAAAACTTCGCTAGAAACGTTCGAACATCGCTCGGAGCCGGACTGTCCGGCGAGCCTAAATTCACAATCAAAAGTCCGCGCACACGCCACATCCTACCCGAAAATTCCGGCTGCGATGCCGCGGCCTAGCGGATAGTGCGAGCTTTGCCAGTGCGTCTAACGTGCACGCCAAAACAATCGCTCAGTTTGAGGAGGAGTATGGCTTAATGAGGAACTAAGATTCCTCTGATGTGCGTGGCAACTGCTCGTAGGTTACCTGCAGGTCAGTATCTTGCAGAACACCCTCAAAAAGAGACTCCGTACCTGCTTGGAGACCGTCAGCCACGTCCTCGCCCGCAGACCACAGCTCCAACACAACCTGATCATCTGCCTCGCTTACTATACGAACCGCCCAGCCGCCAGCGCCCCAAGTTGATTCTTCAAAAACTAGGAGCGTGTCCAGCCAGCGATGAACCAGATCGGGGAGCGAGGAGTTCGTGGCTCCGTCATCAGCGCCTTGCAAGGTAATACGCAGGCGCGCCTCAGAGCCATCATTGTGAGGCGGGTACGTCCACAGCCAGTCGTAATCCGGCTCGTACAAGCGCTCATCGTCAGGCAGGCAGAAGCAGTCATCATCTTCAACGGTCATACAAAAATGCTACTTCAAAGCTTTGGGCCTGCAAGCTTTACATGGGAAAACTGAAAATGTTCGGCCAAACCTATACCAGACATGCAGTAAGTCACCTTTTACTCATTGCGGTTCCGCAAAACCCATTGCCTTGACGTAGTATTTACATGTTGTAATCGGCCAAGTAGGCCGTCAGAGTCTAGATATACGTTGGAGTGCGTTTACGTGAAGAGCACTGTCGAAAATCTTGAACCCACTAAGGTGAAAGTTACCGTTGAGGTTCCCTACGAAGACCTCAAGCAGGATATGGACGCGGCCTACCGTGACATCGCGAAGAATGTTGACGTCCCCGGCTTCCGCCGCGGCAAGGTACCCGCGCGCGTCATCGATCAGCGTTTTGGTCGCGTAGCCGTCATCGAGCAGGTAATCAACGAGGTCCTGCCCCGCTTCTACGGCCAGGTTGTCGCCGAGAACGAGCTTCGCGTCATGGCTCAGCCAGACGTTGAAGTCACCGAAATTCCAAACGCCACCGGCACGCCCGGCGGCCAGCTTACCTTCGTAGCTGAAGTTCCGGTTATCGCCCCGTTTGAACTGCCCTCGCTTGACGACGTCGAACTTGAAGTTGACACCCTTGAAGTCACCGAAGAGGACGTAGAGAAGGAACTCGAGGAGCTGCGCACCCGCTTCGCTACCCTAAAGCCCATCAAGCGCAAGGCTAAGAAGGGCGACTTCGCAACCATCAACATGGTTGCCAAGATCGGTGAGGAAGAGATCGACTCCGTCTCGGACGTATCTTATGAGATCGGCTCCAAGTCCATGCTCGATGGTATGGACAGGGCCCTAACCGGCATGAAGGCTGATGAAGAAACCACCTTCACCACCAAGCTTGCCGGTGGTGAGCACGCCGGTGAAGAGGCCGAGGTCACCATTAACGTAACCGCAATGAAGGCTCGCGAACTGCCCAAGGCGGACGATGACTTCGCCCAGATGGTTTCCGAGTTCGACACCATCGACGAGCTGCGCGAAGACCTCAAGACCCAGGCGGGCACGCGCAAGCGCGCAGACCAGGCCCTCCAGGCTCGCGACCGCCTCCTCGATCACATCATCGACGCTGTGAAGCTTGAGCTGCCGAAGTCGGTAGTTGAAGAGCAGGCCAAGCAGGGCCTTGAAGAAGGCGCTTCCGCAAAGAAGAAGAAGGAAGCTAAGGAAAACGCGATTCGCCGCATCAGCGAACAGGTTGTGCTTGAAGAACTCGCAGCCCAGGTGAAGCCGAACATCGGCCAGCAGGAACTGTTTGACTTCATGATGCAGACCGCCCAGATGAACGGCATGGACCCCAGCCAGATGTTCTCTGACCAAGGCCAGATTCAGTTCATGGTTGCAGAACTTACCCGCACGAAGGCCCTCGCCCTCACGCTGGGCAAGGTCGCAGTGAAGGACACCGCGGGCGAGGCCGTTGACCTCTCCGAGTTCACGCGTGACCCGTCCGCCGAGGAATTCGCTGAGGCAGGCGCTGACGAAGCAGACGAGTCGGCATCTTCTGCCTCCTCCGCTTCGGCTGAGTCCGCAGAATAATCACACACAGTTTGAGGGCTTGGAACAGTTGTTCCAGGCCCTCAAACTGTTTATTAATCGCCATCAGCGAAAAACAGGCTCCGGCGAAGAAAATGCGCGCGAGTCCTACTAAGCTGAAGAAAGCTTAAGACAAGAAGTAGGAGAAGTAATGACCACCACTTCAACGGGCGTCAGCATGGACCTAGACACCAAGCCCGCCGCGATGGGAGACGCCGTATACGGGCGTCTACTAAAAGAACGAATCATCTGGCTGGGCGGGCCGGTCACCGACGAGAGCGCCAACCAGATTTGTGCGCAAATGCTGCTACTAGCAGCTGAAGACCCAGAAAAGCCCATCTACTTGTACATCAACAGCCCGGGCGGTTCCGTCACTGCAGGTATGGCTATATACGACACGATGCAGTTCATCCAGCCTGACGTTGTTACCGTCGCCATGGGCATTGCAGCCTCCATGGGCCAGTTCCTCCTCACCGCGGGCACGCCCGGCAAACGCTTTGCAACCCCGCACGCGCGCATCCTCATGCACCAGCCCTCCGGTGGCGTGGGCGGCACGGCCGCGGATATCCGCATTAATGCCGACCTCATCTTGAAAATGAAGCGTGAACTAGCCGAAATCACCGCTGAACGCACCGGCAAGAGCGTAGAACAAATCAACCTCGACGCAGACCGCGACCGCTGGTACACCGCGGAAGAAGCCCGCGAATACGGGTTCTTTGACCACATCGTCACCAACGCGTCAACCGTGTCCGGCACCGAGAACGCAGGGGCCTAGGAGGAACCGTGAGAACACCATTTGAATCAACTATGAGCAACCAAATGCCTAGCGCCCGCTACGTCCTGCCCCAGTTTGAAGAGCGCACGCCCTACGGCTTCAAGCGCCAAGACCCATACGGCAAACTGTTTGAAGACCGCATCGTGTTCCTTGGCGTGCAGGTAGATGACGCCTCCGCTGACGATGTCATGGCTCAGCTACTGGTGCTTGAATCGCAAGACCCGGACTCGCTGATCACCATGTACATCAACAGCCCCGGCGGTTCCTTCACGGCCATGACCGCAATCTACGACACGATGCAGTACATCAAACCGCAGATTCAAACCGTGTGCCTTGGCCAAGCTGCTTCAGCTGCAGCCGTCCTCCTTGCCGGAGGAACACCCGGCAAGCGTCTCGCTCTTCCCAACGCGCGCGTGCTCATTCACCAGCCCGCGATGCAGGGCATGCAGGGACAAGCCTCGGATATTGAAATCGTGGCGGAAGAAATCGACCGCATGCGCACCTGGCTGGAAGACACGCTGGCCAAGCACTCTGGCCGCACGCCCGAACAGGTACGCCGCGACATTGACCGCGACAAGATCCTCACGGCGCAAGACGCCCTCGAATACGGACTAATCGACCAAGTACTGACGTCGCGTAAAGGCAACTAGCCTGCGCGTCTGCTCGCAGCTACGCCCAACCTCTTCTAAAGTAGAGCTGTTGGGCGTAGCTTTTTCAGGCACACAGTGCCAACAAAGGGGGATCATCCTTGACGCGGTTCACGGATTCAACTGAACTACTCAAATGCTCATTCTGTGGAAAGAGCCAAAAACAGGTTGTCAAGCTCATTGGCGGACCTGGCGTATACATCTGCAACGAATGCGTAGACCTATGCGCCGACCTGATCCAAGAAGAAGTTCAAGAAACCAAACAAGCTGAACTAACCCAGCCGCCGCGCCCCCAAGAAATTTACGAATTCCTCAACGACTACGTCATTTCTCAAGACAAAGCTAAGCGGGCCCTGGCCGTAGCCGTGTACAACCACTACAAGCGCCTGCACGCCTCCATGCGCACCGGCGAACCGCTGGACATGGAAATGACCAAGTCCAACATCCTCCTTCTAGGTCCCACGGGAACAGGTAAAACCCACCTGGCGCGATCTCTTGCGAAGCTACTATCCGTGCCGTTCGTCATCGTTGACGCAACCGCACTAACCGAAGCCGGATACGTTGGCGAGGATGTGGAAAATATCCTCCTCAAGCTCATTCAAGCTGCGGGCGAGGACGTCGAAAAAGCCCAGCGCGGCATCATTTACATCGATGAGATCGACAAGATCGGGCGCAAAGCCGAGAACGCCTCCATCACCAGGGACGTATCCGGTGAGGGAGTGCAGCAAGCTCTACTAAAAATCATTGAAGGCACCGTCGCGTCCGTACCGCCGCAGGGCGGGCGCAAACACCCGCACCAGCAGTTCTTGGAAATCGATACCTCCGGCATTCTGTTCATCGCAGCGGGTGCGTTCGCCGGCCTGGACGACATCGTTAAAGCCCGCCTGGGCAAGCGCACCACGGGGTTTGGATCCGACCTCAAATCGGCTTCGGAATACGGTGACCTGTACGAGCAAGTAACTCCTGAAGACCTGCACAAGTTCGGCATGATCCCCGAATTCATTGGCCGCCTGCCCGTTGTTACCTCTACCAAGCAACTGGACGAAGCTGACCTCATCAAGGTTCTAACCGAACCGAAGAACTCCCTCGTTCGCCAATACCAGCACCTGTTTGACCTCGATGACGTGAAACTAGAGTTCACCAACGAGGCACTACACGAGATTGCGAAGCTAGCTAACGAACGGGGGACAGGGGCCCGCGCGCTTTCTTCAATCCTCGAAAAAACGCTTTCGGACATCATGTTTGAAGTCCCATCCATGCCCCAAGTTGGCCAGGTAACCGTTACCTCCGCGGTTGTCACCGGCGGCGCAGACCCAGAATACGGGCCCCGCCAATACTCCGAGAACAGCCAGAGCGCATAAGGCCCTCTCAGCGAAGGACAAACATGAGCGACATTCCTGAAGAACTCGCGCAAGCCCGCGCGACTATTGACAACATCGATGCCGCCCTCGTTCACGTCCTTGCCGAACGCTTCCGTTGCACCCAGACCGTTGGACACATCAAAGCCCAACACAACCTTCCGCCCGCGGATCCCGCGCGTGAAAAAGAACAGGTGAGGCGCCTGCGCGCCCTCGCTGAAGAGTCGGGACTAGACCCCGTATTTGCCGAGAAATTCCTGCAATTCATCGTCACCGAAGTGATCCGCCACCACGAGGACATCAAACAGGGATACGAAGCTCGAAACAAGTAGACTTCAATGCCCATAGGGTAGATAGACAAAGAAGTGGCGAGCACCGAAATGCTCGCCACAACTTCTTAGCGTTCTATTCGCCCGCCTCGCGCACGGGACCGCCATAAATCTCGTCTATCTCGTCCTTAAACGTCTCCAAAACAACCGGGCGCTTCACCTTCATCGACGGGGTTAGCATTCCATTAGCCTCGGTAAAGTCCGTAGATAGCACCTTGATCTTGCGGATCGACTCCGCCCGGGACACAGCCTTGTTAGCGCGTTCAACCGCGCGGTTAAGAGCCGCAAGAACCTCCGGATGATTCATGGCCTCCGAGACCGTCATTGCAGGCAGATTATGATTCTTCAACCAGCCCGGAAGCATCTCCGCATCCAAAGTTACGAGCGCCGCCACAAACGGGCGCAGATCGCCAACCACAACCACCTGTGAGATCAGCGGATGCCCGCGCAGCTTATCTTCCAAAACGGTAGGCACAACGTTCTTACCACCAGCGGTAACAATGATTTCCTTCTGGCGTCCGCTAATCGTCACGTAGCCATCGCGGTCCAAAGAACCAATGTCACCCGTGTGGAACCAGCCGTCCTCATCAAACGCTGCTGCCGTCTCTTCTGGCATGTTGTGGTAGTGAGAGAAAACAGTTGGACCCTTAATGAGGATCTCGCCCGTATCTGAAATGCGCACACCCACGGTTGCAACCGGCGGGCCCACCGTGCCGATTTTTGAAACTGTAGGCGTGTTCACTGACATTGGACCAAGCGTCTCGGTTAGGCCATAGCCTTCAAGAACCGTGATACCAGCGCCCCGGAAGAAGTGCCCCAGCCTTTCGCCGAGGGGCCCGCCACCCGAAATGATGTACTTACAATTCCCGCCAAGCAGGGCACGAATCTTCCGATACACCACGGCGTCGGCCATCTGGTGCTGAGCCGACAACGTGCGCGATGGCCCCAGCGTGGTGTCCAGAGCCTTCGAATACTGGATGGCGGTCTTTACCGCCCAGCGGAACGTCTTCAGCGCAACACCACTACCTGCCGCAGCATCTGCCGAGTTGTAAATCTTCTCCAAAACGCGGGGGACCGCCAACAGGTAAGTGGGGCGGAAGCTCTCTAGATCAGAAAGCAAGTTACGCGTGTTCGGGGTGTGCGCCATGATGCCATGACCCGTAATCTGGAAAACCTCCAGCATGCGCGCATACACGTGAGCCAGTGGCAGAAACAGCAGTAGGCGCGAAGAACGCTGGTATGCGATCTCTGGCATCCACTTGTGTCCGTTCTTGCACAGGGTCACAAAGTTCCCGTGGGTCAAAACGGTTCCCTTTGGCTTCCCCGTTGTACCGGATGTGTACACAATCGAGGCTGGCTTATGGATGTTAAGGCCAGCAATACACGCGTCAACTTCCGCCTCGTCGACCTCGGCTCCGGCCTCCGTAATCCGCATAATCGCAGAGTTATCGAGTGATAGAACTTGAACGGAGCGCTCAAGTGTTACTCGCGCTGCCTGCACCAGTTGGGCCATGACCATCGTCTCGGTCACAACCATCTTCACGTCAGCATCTTCCAAGATGTACTTGATCTGATCGACCGAAGACGTCTCGTAGATGGGCACAACCACTAGACCTGCGCTCCAAGCGGCGAAATCAACAAGCGTCCACTCATACCGCGTGTGCGACATGATTGAAATTGCATCGCCAGGCTGCAGGCCTAAACCAATAAGGCCTCTTGCAACAAGGTTCACTTCGTCCAAGAAATCCTGCGCGGAAATTTCTCGCCAAGTGGAACCCATTTGCGCCTTACGAGCGATCATAGGCTTTCGCGGACCTCTTTTGACACGCTCGCGAAACACTGTAGGAACAGACTCGTGCTCCTCAGTTTTCACCAGCACCGGGGCGTGCCATTCCAGGACCTCTGGCGCAGAATCTGGCGCGGGCTTAGGAGCGTTACTCTCAGTACTCATGCGATCACCTTAGTTTCGCGGCTTGCGAGCAGGAGGTTCCCCGAGCTCGTAATCGACTACCTCAACCTCATCTTCTGCCGATGGGCGAATAATGAACTGGCCCTCAACGTGAGTTACAAGCGAGAGATCATCACGCGTGAGCTCAAGCAAATCAACCATGCCGGCCGGAACCTCAAGAGTTGCATGCAAGAACGGGGTGCGCGGTGAAACCTTGTTTTCTGACTTCACGCGGCGAAGCTTAACCAGAGCCTGGGATGTGGCCTCCAAAATGTGCGGGTTACCGTCAACGTTTTGCAGATCTAGCGGGCTTGGCCACTGCGCGTTATGAACCGAACCGGGGCGGTACCAAGACCAAACCTCTTCGGCCGCAAACGGCAAGAACGGAGCAAATAGGCGCACTACCGTATCAACCGTGATAGCCAGAGCAGAGCGGGCAGACATCGCCTGACTCGGCGTCCACTTACCGTCACGGTTGTAAGCGCGTTCCTTCACCAGTTCCAAGTAGTCATCACAGAACGTCCAGAAGAACTTCTCTGTGGCTTCAAGTGCGCGTGTGTGGTCGTAGTTCTCCATTGCCTCGGTAGCGGTCTTCACAACCTCATGTAACTGCGCTAACACCGCGCGGTCCAAGTCTTCCGTAACGTTCAGCGGACGCAGATCAAGATCCGCGCCCTGGCCCATCGTGAGCGCAAACTTCGAAGCATTCAATAGCTTGATCGCAAGGCGGCGGCCAATCTTCATCTGGCCCTCGTCAAACGCCGCGTCGGTGCCCAGGCGAGCCGATGCCGCCCAATAGCGCACCGCATCTGAACCGTGCTTGTCCAACAAGCCCATGGGGGTTACCACGTTGCCCTTAGACTTCGACATCTTCTTGCGATCCGGGTCGAGGATCCAACCCGAGATTGCAGCGTGCTTCCACGGCAAACCGTCAAACTCCAGGTGCGCACGAAGCAGGGTGGAGAACAGCCAAGTGCGGATGATGTCCTGACCCTGCGGGCGCAGATCCATTGGATAAACCCGCTCAAACAGCTCGTCATCAGACAGCCAGCCGCCAGCAACCTGGGGGCTTAGAGACGAGGTTGCCCACGTGTCCATAATGTCGATCTCAGCGGCAAAACCGCCCGGCTGGTTGCGCTGGGACTCCTCGTAGCCTTCCGGCACATCGATAGTGGGATCAATCGGCAAACGTGACTCATCCGGAACCAGCACGTCGTCGTAATGTACCTGCCCGTCCTCATCAATGCGGTACCAAAGGGGCAGGGGAACGCCGAAGAAACGCTGGCGCGAAATAAGCCAGTCAGAGTTGAGGCCCTGCACCCAGTTGTCGTAGCGCACCCTCATGAAATCAGGGTGGAACGCCAGCTCTTCGCCGCGCTCCAACAGTTCCGTGTTCAAATTCGCCTTCGCGCCGGGGCGAGTGAAATCCTTGCCACCGTTGCGGATGTACCACTGCCTGGACGTCACAATTTCAAGCGGCTTATCGCCCTTTTCGAAAAAGTTAGTATTACGCATCGTTGGCTCAGGCTCGCCAATCATCTCACCCGTACTGGCCAGATGCTTCACAATAACTTCACGCGCTGAGAACGTAGTCTTCCCCTCGATCTCGCGGAACAGCTGTGCACCAGCCTCATCCTCAATCCACTCGGGAACGCCAAGCTGGATGCGGCCATCCTTTTCCAAAATCGAACGCATCGGCAGGTCGAGCTCGCGCCACCACTGCACGTCAACGAGATCGCCAAAAGTACAGCACATCGCGATACCCGAACCCTTATCCATCTCCGCCATCGGGTGCGGCAGGACGGGAACCTCAACGTTGAAGCCAGGGGACTTCACCGTTGTGCCAAACAGGCCAGAGTAACGCTCGTCATCGGGGTGAGCGATCAGCGCAACACATGCGGGCAAAAGCTCGGGGCGGGTGGTCTCAATAACTACGTCGCTGTCCTTACCGTGGAACGCAAATGAGTGGAAGAAACCGGGGTACTCGCGCGCCTCCAACTCGGCTTGGGCCACAGCGGTCTGGAACGTCACGTCCCAAAGGCCAGGTGCTTCCGCCTGATATGCCTCGCCGCGAGCGAGGTTACGCAAGAAGCCAGCTTGGGCAACTCGCTGCGCACGCTCACCAATGGTCTGGTAGTTGTGCTCCCAATCCACCGAAAGGCCGAGCCGGCGCCACAGCTCCTCAAAGCCCTTCTCATCCTCGGCCGTCAGCTTCAAGCACAGCTCAATAAAGTTCTTCCGCGAGATCGGTACCTGGTCGCGGTTCTTCACCGACTTCGCATTACCCTCAAATGGCGGCTTAAAGTCTGGCTGGTAGGGCAGTGACGGGTCACAACGAACACCGTAGTAGTTCTGCACGCGACGCTCGGTGGGCAGCCCATTGTCATCCCAACCCATCGGGTAGAACACGTTCTTGCCGCGCATCCGCTGATAACGCGCAACCGTGTCGGTGTGGGTGTAGGAGAACACGTGGCCTACGTGCAAAGATCCTGAAACCGTAGGTGGGGGAGTGTCAATCGAATACACCTCTTTACGGGTGGTTTCGCGATCGAACGCGTAAACGCCGCGCTCATCCCACTTGGCCATCCATTTTTCTTCGAGGCCGTCAGCGCTCACGCGATCCGGAACAACCGGTGCTGGCAGCTTGTTGTGTCCGGTATCTTGCGCAGATGGTGACATGCTTTAGTCTCCTGGTGATAACGATAAATAGACGAGTTTACACGTCTGTTTTAAGGCTATCGCTCATGCTATCAGCTACGAAATTCCCAGGCGCGATTCGCCGCCTTTTGGGTGGGAGGGATCACGTTAAAGAGTTTGGATCTCCGCGCGCAGTACAGCCACAACCTCATCAATGTTCGGTTCGGTGAGAGTGACGATGGCGAGGGCGGTGGGCTCCATGTACGTGCCCCGTACGGGCACGGCAACGGAGGTGAGACCCGGGATTACTTCATCTTTAGAGTAGGCCCACCCGCGCCGGCGGGCGCGTTTGACTTCCTCAAACTTGGACCCGGCAAGCTCTTTGAGCTCTGCCGATCCCATTCGGTCTCCCATTGAGACGAGGAGGGCTATACCAGGTGCTCCCACTTGCAAGGAGTGAACAGTTCCGGGCCGCTGTACCAGGGTTGCGCCCTCACGCGGAATTTCTGCGCATGCCAACGTGACGCACATTTCGTTGCGTGCGTGGACGAGGAACGCCGTCATATCCAGGCGATTCGCGATGCGCTTAAGCACATCCGGGGTCTCATCAACCACCTGCGACTTGGTGTCGGCTAGCTTGTGAATGCCAGCACCGATTCGCCACCCCTTGGAAGATCCAGAAATGAGGTCGTGTGCTAGCAGCGTGTTTAGTAGCCGGTTAACGTTGGTGCGCGGTACATCCAGGTAGTCGGCCAGGTCTGTGGTGGACAGGGGTGCGGGGGACTGGGCAAGTACTTCGAGAATCGATATACCGCGAGACAGCGTTTGGGTGATATCTGCGCGTGCCGCCATCGGTAGCCTCCCCACCTGTGAAGTAGCGGTGTCCACATTGGACACACCTAAATCCGGTCTAAAAAATCAAGATCGTATACAAATCTACCAGGTGTGTGCGGTTGGGCTGGAACCACAGGTGCTAGAGCCCCTCGGGGTGGACGTTCCGAGGGGCTCTACGGCTTTAACGGTTAGTATCCAGCGCCGTGCTCAAACGTTGCTGGCGTACCGGAAACCTTCTGCGCCGCAACCGCGGCCTCTAGCTGCGCATTGCCGGGAATGTCGTTGGCTTCCTTACCCAGCGGTAGCCCCGTGCGGTCTTTGATAGTTGATACCGCGATCAACCCAATGGCCGTGAAAGTAAATAGGTAGATTGAGATTGCCGTGGAGGTTCCGAACTTGCCGTACAAGAAGGTGGAGATGAGCGGCGAGAACGCTCCGCCTAGAATCGCCCCAATCGCGTACGCAAGGCCCGCTCCTGAGTAACGGACTCGGGCCGGGAAAATCTCGGCAAACATTGCAGACTGTGGTCCGTAGGTGAGGCCTAGGCCAATCGTCAACGGCAAGACGCCAAGCATAATGTTTGACCACTCGCCGGTATTGATCAGCATAAAGAGGGGGAATACCCAGACCAGATTTAGAACGAAGCCGATCTGGAAGGTGCGCACGCGGCCTATCCTGTCTGAGATCCAGGCCGCAAACAGGGTGGTGACAATCCAGGAGGCGGAGGCCAGCGTGATGATGTTCAGCATCTTGTTTCCGTCAAGGCCCATGCCGTTGGGTCCGGAAGTGTAGGCCAGGATGAACCCTCCGGTGATCATGTAGCCAACCACTCCGTTACCCATGAATGCGAGGGCGCCCTGTACCAGTTGCTTGCCGTTGTACTTGAACATCTGCACGATGGGCAAGCGCAGCTGATCGGCGTCCTTCGAGACCTCCTCGAAGATGGGGGATTCGGCTACGCCTAGGCGGATGAACATGCCGATGGCGATCATGACGATTGAGAAGAGGAACGGTACTCGCCATCCCCAGGTATTGAAGGCATCGCCAGAAATAGCATGCACGATAGCGAGGACGCCCGTGGCAGTGAGCATGCCCAGTGGCACGCCAACCTGGGGGAAGCCGCCGTACCAGCCGCGCCTGTTGGCAGGTGCGTGTTCTACTGCCATGAGGGCGGCTCCGCCCCACTCGCCGCCGGCCGAGAATCCTTGAACGATTCGTAGCAACACAAGCAGGATCGGAGCCCAAATACCGATTGTTTGGTAGGTGGGCAGCAGGCCAATCAATACGGTTGCAAGACCCATGAGGATCAAGGTTGCTACCATCATCGATTTGCGGCCAAGCTTGTCACCGAGTGTGCCCGCCACCATCGCCCCCAGTGGGCGGAAGAAAAAGCTGATGCCAACGGTTGCAAAACCAATGATCTGTCCTAGGAAAGCGTTGTCCTGTGCCAGGGGATCAAAGAACAGCGGGCCGAAAATCAAGGCGACTGCGTTGGAGTAAATGAAGAAGTCGTACCACTCAACGGTGGTGCCTACAAGGGTTGCGACTGCAACCTTGCGATCTTCCTTCTTCTTTGGGCTAAGAATGAGGCGATTGTTTGCCACGGTGGCCTCCTGTGCGTGGGCGGGACGATTGGTGGGTGTCCGACAAGCGGGTAGGTGTCTTAAGCTACGGCATTGCAGTACTCAAAACGGAAAACATATACATCGTCGTATACGATTTACAGTTTAGTTGGGCTACGCATCTTCGCAATGCTTCCCGCCCGCAAATATGGCCGACACTTAGGAAAAACGTGCAACGTCGCCGAGGGCGCCTCAAAACCCTTCTACATCAAGGAAATCGCCAAGGCGTCAAAAACCCCGATGTAGCTCTTTCGTAGCAGAGCGAACATCGGGGGCTTAGCTTTGTGACCGAATAGTGGTCACGTCCCTATAGTTGGAGACCTCGCTAATAGGCGGGCTTGTGATCTGTAGCGATGTACTTGCGCATCGTGCGCATCTTGTGTTCGCGAACCAAAAGCTCTACATCAACCGAAGGTGAACCCTCTTCAATCAACTTCAAGATCTCTTCATGCTCGTCCACTGACCGCGTCGAGTAGCTTGGGTCAAATGCAAATGCAGATCTGCGAATGATCGTAATGCGGTCCCATTCGCGCTCAAGCAAATCAAAAAGCCTGTGGTTAGGGCAGCGCTGAGTCAAGATTCGGTGGAACCTGTTATTGAGCGTGGTGAACTTGCGCGGATCAAACTCTCCAACCAGCAGTTCGCGCATTTGATCGTTAAGTTCGTGAGCCTCTTTCAGGTCTTCTTCAGCCAGGTAGGGGATGGACAAAGCGGTGGCGTAGCCTTCCATAACCGCCATCGTTTCCATCGTTACCGCATAGTCCTTTTTATCCACACCAGTAACGATCGCGCCAACATTTCGCTGGAACTCCACGAGGCCTTCAGCCTCTAGACGGCGAACAGCCTCTCTTACAGGGACAGCAGACACCCCAATTTCGCGAGCAATACGGTCAAGAACCAGACGATAACCAGCCGAATACCGACCGGAGAGGATTCCTTGGCGCAAAGTCCGATAAACCCTTTCGGACTTCGAAATAGATCCCCCAGCATGTTCCGTCATCGTGCCTGCTTTCTAAAGTGCCAGAAGCACCAAGACCCTTAGATTTCTTAGCGTTCTCTTTATTTATCATATCTAAAGAATCCATAAAAAATAAGTTAATTATTTGCCGGCCCAAAGCTAAAGTGCTTTGGGCCGGCAAAACTTTTGTTCGTTCTAGAGCTGTTCGCCTACCTTGAAGCCCTTCTCCGTATCGCCCTTACGGGTGTATGAGAAGCCGTCGGCTCCAATCGTCACGTCCATCTCCTTCGGCGCCTCCCGCTCGATAAGCGGAACGAGGTTTCCATCCAGGTCTGCAACGCGGGAAGCCTCGGTGTACCAGGACGGCACAACCTGGTGGCCCCACCAGTCGCGACGCTGGTTATCATGCACGTCCCACGTAACGAGCGGGTTGTCCGGGTCACCCGTGTAGTAGTCCTGCGTGTAGATCTCCACGCGGTGACCATCCGGATCACGCAGGTAGAGGTAGAACGCGTTCGAAACGCCGTGGCGTCCCGGGCCGCGCTCAATCTGGTCCGACATGCGCATTGCGCCCAGCTTGTCGCAAATGTAGAGAATGTTGTGCTTCTCGTGGGTAGCGAAAGCAACGTGGTGCATGCGCGGGCCCTTGCCGCCGGTCAAGGCGGTGTCATGAACCGTCTGCTTGCGAGCAAACCAAGCTGCGTAGGTTACGCCGTCCTCATCCTCAATATCCTCGGTGCGCTTGAAGCCAAGGCCATGCTCAAGATACTTCGCACCAGCTTCCACATCGGGGAACACCTGGTTGAAGTGATCCAGGCGCACCAGGGCGCCCGCACCCTGCTTGTCGTAATCCCAACACATGCGCCTTTGATGCTCGGTCTCGTAGAAGAACTCGTAAGGGAAGCCCAGCGGATCGAGCACGCGCACCGAGTCACCAACGCCCTTCACAAAGCCTTCCTTCTCACGGCGAACGTCACAGCCAAGCGCCTCGTAGTAGGCAACGGCCTTGTCTAGGTCTTCGGGCGTGCGCACGCGGTAAGAGAACACGCGCACCGCAGCCTCGTTGCCCTTACGAAGGATGAGGTTGTGGTGGATGAACTCTTCGAAGCTACGCAGGTAGATGACCTCATCATCTTCGTAGGTGACTACCAGGCCGAGAGCGTCAACGTAGAACTCGCGCGACTTGGCAAGGTCGGTGACGATCAGCTCCATGTATGCACAGCGCAAGATGTCAGGTGCGGGTAGATCAGGTAGTTCAATCGGCTTGATTTGGGACATGTTAGGCTCCTTTGGCTACGGGGTGGTTAAGGGTTTCGTCATTGAAATCTGCTTTGCCGACCCCGGTTTGAAGGCCGGCAAAGCTGGTGGGTTATGCGCTGGGGCCGCCGAGCCCGAGGTCGTTATCGGCGTATCCTGTTGCGCCAAACCTGGTGGTGTGCACGTCACCGAGGGTGAGGTGAATTGCCTGCTGGTCAGAGTAGAAGTCCAGCGAACGGTATCCGCCTTCCTGGCCAAGACCGGAAGACTTCACGCCGCCAAACGGGGTGCGCAGGTCACGAACGTTATGCGAGTTGATCCAGACCATTCCGGATTCAATGCCGTGCGCGAAGTTGTGGGCGCGCGTTACGTCCTTGGTCCACACGTATGCGGCGAGGCCGTATTCCACTGCGTTGGCCAGTTCCAGGGCTTCTTCTTCCGTGTCGAATGGCGTGATTGCAACGACGGGGCCGAAGATTTCCTCCTGGAAGATTCGCGCGTCGCGCGGCACGTCCGCAAATGCGGTTGCCTCAACGTAGTTGCCCTTGTCAAGGCCCTCGGGACGCTTACCGCCGGCAATCAGGCGAGCTTCGCTCTTGCCAATCTCGATGTAGCTCATGACCTTGTCGTAGTGCTCGGGGTGTACCAGAGCGCCGATCTCGGTGGTCGGATCTGCCGGGTCTCCCACCACTACCTTCTTGGCGCGCTGTGCATATGCCTCTACGAACTTATCGTAAATGGGACGCTCAACGAGGATGCGCGAGGACGCGGTGCAGCGCTCACCATTCAGTGAGTAAACGCCAAACAAGGTGGAGTCGAGTGCGGCCTCGAAATCTGCATCAGCAAAAATTACGGCAGGGGACTTGCCACCGAGCTCCATGGACATGGACTTCATGTTTGGAGCGCAGTTTCCGTAAATGATCTTGCCGGTTCCAACTTCGCCGGTGAACGAAATCAGGTTCACGTCCGGGTGCTTCACCAGCGAATCACCAGCGGTTTCACCAAAGCCGTGCACCATGTTGAATACGCCCTTGGGAAGGCCGGCACGTTCAAAGATTCCCGGCCATAGCGAGGCCGAGGTCGGGGTGAACTCAGCGGGCTTCAAAATGACTGTACAACCGGAGGCAAGGGCCGGGGCAAGCTTCCACGACTCCTGCATGAACGGCGTGTTCCACGGGGTAATGAGGCCGGCAACGCCCTTGGGCTTGCGGTTAACGTAGTTAATCTGGCGGCCGGGCATTTTGAACGCGTTGTCGTGCTGGGCAACGATTAGGTCGGCAAAGAAGCGGAAGTTCTCCGCCGCACGGTTGGCCTGGCCCTTGGCCTGGCGGATCGGTAGGCCGGAGTCAAACGACTCGATTGCGCCGAGCTCCTCGTTTAGCTTAGAAACCTCATCTGCGATGCGGTAGAGCACCTGGGCGCGCTGGCGAGGTAGCATGCGCGGCCATTCGCCCTCGTCGAACGCCTTGCGGGCAGTCGCGGCCGCGAGGTCCACGTCGGCCTTGTCGCCGGACGCACACTTAATGTAGGCCTCGTTGGTGGTGGGTTCGATTACGTCGAAGGTTTCACCGCTTACCGAGTCCACGTTCTGGCCATCAATGTAGTGCTGAATGCGCTCGGGTAGGTTTGCTGGACGCTTCGTCATGTTTCTCCTTTGAACGTGAGGTTACTTTGACTCGCGAAGCGAGGACGGCAGCGGATTGTCTTGCAGCCATGCCTCGTAGCGCGTCTTCCATTCGGGTTTCTTGATGGGGTAAAGGCCGTCAACACTGGCGCCCTCGGCAACCATCTGGGCGATGAACGTTTCGCGGTGCTCTTGGTCTTCTGCGGCCGCAACCACCTCTTCCACGAGGTGGCGGGGAATCACGATCGCGCCGTCGTCATCTGCAACGATTACGTCGCCAACCATGACGGTTGCGCCGCCGCAAGAAATGGTCACGTCGTGCTCGTAGGGCACGTGGCGCCGGCCGAGTACGGCCGGGTGCTGGCCCCCGCAGAACACGGGAATACCAACTTCTGCTACGGCTGCCGCGTCTCGTACCGAACCGTCGGTAATGACGCCGGCCGCTCCGCGTACCTTGGCACGTAGGGCCAGGATGTCACCGAGCGTGCCTGCAGTGTTGTCGCGGCGCGCCTCCATGACGAGAACTTCGCCTTCACCCACAGAGTCGATTGCCTGCTTCTGATGGTTGAAGCCGCCGCCCATCTTGTCGAACAAGTCTTTGCGGTAGGGCAGGTAGCGAAGCGTGCGGGCGGTGCCAACGATCTTCATACCGGGACGTAGCGGCGTCACGCCGTCGAAGGAAACCTCGTTGAATCCCCGCGAGCGTAGCTGTACTGAAAGGGTAGCTACCGCAACATTTTCGAGGCGGGCGCGAAGCTGCGGGTCCAAAGGTGCGGTCTGGGCGGCCTTCTCGGCCTCTTCGCCGATGGGGTAGCCCCACGCGTCAGAGCGCTGCTTGTCATCAACCTTGGGAGGATTACCAACCTCGGCCAGAGCGGGGCCGGACTTCACTTCGGTGCGCAGCTTGCCCGTGGTTACCTCGGGGCGATCCAGGTCGAACACCTCAACTTCGATCACCTGGCCGGGTTCGGCAACGGATGCGCCGGCCGGAACGCCGGTGAGGATCACGTCGCCCTCTTCTAAGGTGAGCAGGCGTGAAAGGTCGGCAACCATCGTGGAGATCGAGAAGAGCATTCCCGCTGTGGAATCATCTGATACCAACTGGCCATCCAACCACGTGCGTACGCCAATGCGATCCTCGCTCAGCTCGCTCGCGTCGAGGAGGGTGGGGCCAACCGGCGTGTAGCCGTCGCCGGACTTGGAGCGCACGTTTGAGCCCTTGTCCGCGTAACGCATGTCATGCAGACCGAGGTCATTGGAAGCCGTGATCCAGCCGACGTGACTCCAAGCGTTAGCAACACTTACATTGCGCGCTTCTTTCCCGATTACGGCCGCAACTTCGCCCTCGAAACCAAGAAGCTCGGTGCCTTCTGGGCGCACGACAACGTCAGAACCGGTCAGCGACGATGGAGCCTTAAAGAAATAGGAGGGGTATTTTGGAGTGCGGCCGCGCTGGTTGGCGCGTGACTTGTAGGAAAGGTGGACGGCAAAAATCTTGCCCGGTCGCTTTCCAAGTATTTGAGTAATAATGTCCATGAAATGAAACCTTCTTACTGCTCTTCAGCGGCTATCCACTTGAGGCTTCGTTGCCCCTTTTAGTCAACACTTACAATATCGTATACGATCTACGCGAAACAGTATGGCAAAGTGTGATGTGCGTCAATAGATTTTCTAATATTGAGAGATTTTGGCAAATAGTCGGATCTGTTTGCAAAAACGTATATGATTTTAGTGTTGGTTTCAGTTCGTGAAAACCAGGCCTAAAAATGGGCGTTACCCACTCGCTTTGCAGAGAGCTCGAGTGGAAATAAGAGCAAAGGAGCTACCCGTGGCGAATATTAAGGTCGACGAAGTTATTGGAAGAGTTCCAACTCGGTTGTACGTCAATGGCGAGTGGAGAGATTCCTCCAACGGAGAAACCTTCACCGTTATTAACCCGGCTACCGAAGAAAAGCTTGCCGACGTGGCTTCCGCAACTCCCGAAGATGGGATGGCTGCACTTGACGCTGCGGTTGCCGCCCAACGTGAATGGGCCCGGACCCCCTTGCGAAAGCGCGCACAGATTCTGTGGGACGCGTTTGATCGCGTAGTCGAGTTGAAAGATGACTTTGCGGCCGTGATGACCGCCGAAATGGGCAAGCCCCTGGATCAGGCGTATGGAGAGGTCGCCTACGGCGCGGAGTTCCTCCGCTGGTTTGCGGAGGGCGCTACGCGCACCATGGGGAACTACTATCCGACGCCGGAGGGCAACATTCAGGTAGTCACGATCAAGAGGCCGGTGGGCCCGTGCTTGCTGGTGACGCCGTGGAACTTCCCCCTCGCTATGGCTACCCGAAAAGTGGCTCCGGCTCTTGCCGCAGGTTGTACCACTATTTTGAAGCCGGCCGAGGCAACGCCCCTCACCTCGCTACTTTTTGTACGCGTGTTGGAAGAAGTAGGGGTGCCCCGCGGCGTAGTGAACATTGTTCCAACCTCGTCAACGCCGGCTATGACCGGCCCGATGATCCAAGATTCGCGTCTGCGCAAACTGTCATTCACCGGTTCCACCCAGGTTGGGCGAGCATTGCTGCGTGAGGCTGCGCAAAATGTTTTGCGCACCTCCATGGAACTGGGTGGTCTGGCGCCGTTTATCGTATTTGAGGACGCCGATATTGACCTTGCCGTTAAGGCGGCTCTTGCAACAAAGATGCGCAACATGGGAGAGGCCTGTAACGCGGCCTCGCGCTTCTACGTGCACGAGTCGGTAGCCAAGGAGTTCACGCAAAAGTTTGCTGCGGGCATGAGCAAGATGGTGGTCGGCAACGGTATGGAAGAAGGCGTGGACGTAGGGCCAATCGTGTCGGCAAGGCAGCTGGCGTCGGTTGAAGAGCTGGTGGAAAGGTCCGTGGCTGCAGGCGCGAAGATCGAGGTTGGAGGCAAACGCCTGGACCAGCCCGGTTTCTTCTTCCCGCCCACGGTACTTACGGTGGAAGGCGCCGACAACCCACTGCTGGAAGAAGAGGTGTTTGGCCCGGTTGCGCCCGTCTACTCGTTTGCGAGTGAAGAGGAAGTGCTTGAACTGGCCAACAAGTCCCAGTACGGTCTGGCCGGATATGTTTACACCAAGGACATGCAGCGGATCATTCGCCTGGGTGAAGAGCTTGAGGTGGGCATGATCGGCGTAAACTCGGGCACAATCTCTAATGCGGCCGCTCCCTTTGGTGGGGTAAAGGCCTCCGGGCTTGGTCGTGAGGGCGGTGTTGAGGGAATCGAGGAGTACCTCGAAACCATCTACCTCGGTACTCCGCGCGCATAGCTAGCCGCTTTAAAAGAGGGCGTCCGCCAAATGCGGACGCCCTCACTGCGTGTTGACGCTTCTTTGCGGGACGCTAGTTTCTGGTCGTCTCGCACTCTCTGTTGGCCCACATGGACGTGTGCAGCAGGGGGCTAACGCAGTAGCCTTCTGCTTGAAATCACGCGGCAACAGCCTCGGAAGTCGAATGAGCTTCGCGATGTAGTGACGCTCGTGCGCGCAACGTGGACCAAGCGTATACGAGGGCAAAAACGAAGCCGGAGACGGTTACCACGGTTGCGCCCGATGCCATATTGAACCAGTAGGACAGGTAAATGCCTATGGTTACGCATATTGCGGAAATCAGGGGTGATACCCATAGCTGGGTGCGGAAGCTATCCGTGAGCAAGAATGCGGTGGCGCCCGGAATAATCAGCAGGGCCACAATCAAAATCATGCCTACCGCCTGCATGGCAACCACAACCGTGATCGCAAGGCAAGAAAGCAGCAGTGCGGAAAGTCGCTTAGTGGACAGGCCGATTGTGGAGGCGTGCGCCGGGTCGAATGCGAACAGGGTCAGGTCACGGCGCTTCAGCCACACGGTGATGCCGGCCAGCGGCGCTAGAATCAGCACCTGCAACATGTCCTCATTTGTGATGCCAAGCAGATCGCCAAACATGATGTGCTGCAGATCGATGTGGCTTGGGAATACCGATATAAGAGTGAGCCCCAGTGCCAGCATGGTGGTGAAGACAACGCCCATCGCTGTGTCCTCTTTGATTTTTGACGTGTGTTTCAAGGCGCCGATCAGGCCAACGCAGGCGAGCGCGGCGAGAAAGGCGCCCAGTGAGAATGGGATGCCAACAATGTATGCAACCACAATGCCGGGAACAACGGCGTGAGAGAGCGCGTCTCCCATCAAGGACCATCCCACCAGAACCAGCCAGCATGACATTAGTGCGCACACCATGGCAGCCAGCAGCGTCACCGCATATCCGCGAACCATGAACGAATGCGTCCACATTTCGCCAAACGTTAGCCACAGCCAGGTACTTATGTTCATTTTGTCTCGCTAAAAACGTGGAGCAGATTTTCTTCCACGAGGGCGCGCTCGGGAGTGTCTACGGTGTAAATCTTTCGGTTAAGCAGAGCTACCTCGTCTGCGAACTTATGGATTGAGGCGAGGTCGTGAGTGGAGATCAGTAGGGTAGTGCCCGCGATGGCCAGCTGTTTAAGTAGGTCGGTGATCAAAGCTTCGCTGGTGTAGTCCACGCCAGCAAAGGGCTCATCGAGGAGTATCACGTGCGCGCCCTGGGCTACGGCGCGCGCTACAAAGGCACGCTTTCGCTGCCCTCCAGACAGTGCCCCAATGGGGCGATCAGTCAGGTCGGTAAGCCCCACAATTTCGAGGGCGCTCGCTACGGCCTCCACGTCGGATGGCCGCGGCTTTCGACGCCAGTTCATTTTTCCGTAGCGGCCCATCATCACGACTTCTCCTACAGTGATGGGGAAGTCTTTGTCTATGCCGTCATTTTGGGGAACATAGCCGATGAGGCCGGCGCGGCGGGCCTCGTAACTACTTTTTGCGCACACGCGGATTTCGCCGGACCTGGTTGGCACTAGTCCCATGATCGAGTTAAACAGGGTAGATTTGCCCGAGCCATTCATGCCTACAACCGCCATGATCGTGCCCTGCCTTACGGCAAGATCCACGCCGGTAAGGGCATGAACCTTGCCGTAGGAGACATGCAAATCGCGGATGGTAAGGGCAACGCCCGGCTCGACCGAAGGCGTGCTTTGTTCCACCTGCATTGCTGTCATTGTCACTTGCTGAGTCCCTTCGTGATCAGCTCGGCATCGTAGCGTAGCAGGTCGAGGTAGGTGGGCACGTCCCCGTCCGGGCCGGTTAGTGAGTCAACGTAAAGAGTGCCCCCGTACTCGGTGCCGGTAGCCTGCACGATTGGTTTCATCTTGTCGCCAACCGTGGACTCGCAAAATACGGACGGGATTTTGTTGGTCCTAACAAAATTCTCAACATCAGCCACGCGAGCGGGGGTGAGCGCCCCCTCAGCATTTACGGCCCACAGGTACTTTTCTTGTAGACCTGCGTCCCGGGCAAGGTAGCTGAACGCTCCCTCGCAAGTCACCAGCGCGCGCTGGTCGGGCTCCAGGGTTTGCAGTTCTTCTTCCATCTGCTTGCCCACAGCCTCGATCTTGGCGGCGTATTCCTTGCCATTCTTTTCGTAGTAATCGGCACCCTCCGGATCGAGCTCGCTAAAGGCCTTCACGATGTTCTCAACATATTTCACGCCGGCAGCGGGGGACATCCAAGCGTGTGGGTTGGGGTGGCCCGCATAATCGCCCTCAGAAATAGGGATGGGTGTGATGCCTTCGGAAAGCACTGCGGTTTGCGCGTCGGTGTTGGCCACAAACTTTTCAAACCAGCGTTCGAGGTCGAGGCCGTTGTTCAAGATTAGGTCCGCGCTCTCGGCCCGTTTGATGTCATCGGGAGTTGGTTGGTACTCGTGGATTTCCGCATCGGGTTTGGTGATGGAGTGGACGTCGAGGCGCTCGCCCGCAACGTTTTGAGCCATGTCTGCAATCACTGTAAATGTGGTTAGAACCTGTGGCTTTGCGTCTTCGGATGTCTCTGGCGAGCATGCGGCCAACGGAATGGAGAGCGCTATAACGGCGCCAAGGGCAGCGAGTTTCGCCGCAATCTTTTCTTTTCTTTCGGTCATGTAAATAAGATATTTCGGTCGCCCGAAAAATGCAAGACGGTTTAAAACGTGTCACAATTCGCGAAGGCGCGTTCAGCGCGGGCACGAAACTACATTGGAGAGAACACGTGAGTAACAAGACGGCGCGAATCCCGGTTAACTGGCCGGTGTTTGCCGGATCCGCAATAAGCATTATCGCGATCGCGCTTTGGGCAGTGATCTCGCCGGCCACCGCCGGTAGCGTGCTAACCGTCGCAGTAGACTGGATTGCCACCTGGTTCGGTCCGTTCTACATCCTCATGGCAACTGTCATGGTGGTGTTTGTGGTCGCGCTAGCTATCTCTCGATTCGGCAAAGTTAAACTTGGCCCACCCAACGCCAAACCCGAGTTCTCCACATTTGCCTGGGCCTCAATGCTGTTTGCTGCCGGCATTGGTACCGACATCATGTTCTTTGCCGTTGCCGAACCTGTCGCTCAGTACATGAACCCTCCCATCGGCGAGGCCCAGACGATAGAAGCGGCAAGGCAGGCAACCGTGTGGACGCTGTTCCACTACGGTATTACCGGATGGGCAATGTATGCCCTCATGGGCATTGCCCTAGGATACTTCGCATACCGGCGCGGCCTCCCGCTTGCCGTGCGCTCGGCGCTCTCTCCAATCTTCAAAGACCGCTTGAACGGCCCCCTCGGCCACGTGGTTGACGGGGCGGCCGTCCTTGGCACGATATTTGGTATCGCAACCACCCTGGGCATTGGCGTGGTGCAACTGAACGTGGGGCTTGAAATTCTGTTCGGCATTGGTCAGGGACTGCCTGCACAGATCGCGCTGGTGGTGCTAGCCGTTTTGGTGGCCACGATCTCGGCTACCTCGGGAATCAATAAGGGCATCCGCTTCCTCTCCCAACTCAACGTTGTACTGGCCGTGGCACTGTCTGGGTGGGTGCTGATCACCGGACGCACCGACTTCTTGCTAAACGCAATCATCATGAATGTGGGGGACTTCGTCACTCGCTTCCCAGCGATGAGCCTGGAAACCTTTGCCTACTCCGACGCCTCGGCGTGGAAAGCTGCATGGACACTGTTCTTCTGGGCATGGTGGGTTGCATGGGCCTCTTTTGTGGGAATGTTCCTCGCCCGAATCTCGCGCGGGCGCACCATCAGGCAGTTTGTGGCCGGAACGATGACCATCCCGTTCCTGTACGTTCTCATGTGGATCTCTATCTTCGGTAATGCTGCCCTGGACTACATCCGCACAGGCGGCAATCTGGAATACGCGCAAAAGACGGTTGAAATCCCCGAATACGGGTTTTACACGCTGCTGCAGGAATTTCCGCTACCAATGCTCCTCGTGGCTGTGGCGACATTTGTGGGCTTGCTCTTCTTCGTTACGTCAGCGGACTCGGGCGCACTGGTCATGGCAAACCTGTCATCATTCCTACCTTCGGTACAAGACGATGCGGCCGGCTGGCTACGCGTATTCTGGGCCGCGGTCACCGGCGTCCTCACTATCGGAATGCTACTTGTGGGCGGTATTCCAGCTCTCCAAAACGCTACCATCGTGATGGGGCTACCATTTAGCGTGATTATGGTTCTGGTCATGTTTGGTCTGATGAAGGCGCTTCGTGAGGACGACCGCAGCGTTCGGCTGCGGGAACGCTCATTGCGAAACACCATAACGGGGGCGGGTGCGGAGCTGGTTAACCCGTCTTGGCGAGATCGTCTGGCGCGCACGTTCGAACAGGTCTCACCGATCCAGGCAAAGAGGTATCTGGACCGCGTTGCTGAACCCGCTCTACGTCTGATTGCGAAGGAATTAGCCGCGCAGGGTTATCAGGCAGAGGTCATTCGGGGCGGCGATGAGCCAGTTGAGGACCTCGACGAGTCGATCTGTATTCACGACCGCCTTAAGTTTGTTGCGGGAGTTGGGCAAGAACAGTTTGTGTATCGCATTCTGGCAGTTGACGCTCCAACCACCGTGTACGGCGGTCAGATGAGCAGTGCAAGCCACATGTCGACCAGGCTGGAAGTGCACATGCCCCAGGGCGAACAGGATTACGACGTGATGGGCTATTCCACCGAGGCGCTAATCCATGACGTACTTGACCAGTTTGAGGTGCACCAAGACTACTGGCGCGTTCAGGAGCTGGATGAGACAGCTCGCCAAACGCGCCAGGATCACTAATAGTTGCCTCGTTTTAATTTCAGAGTGGCGCGGCCAATCTAGTTACTGGTTTCGAGGAACTTCTCAGCCAGAGCCTCGCTGCCGCGTGCGAGGATGGTGACATCTGCTCCCACGAGGACGAAGTCTGCACCCGCATCGATGTATTCGCGAGCAATAGCCGGGTCAAAGGCGTTGGTGCCAACCGGCTTGCCCGCGGCTTTCGCAGCTTTAATGCAGTGGATGACGCGGGACTTGACTGACTCATCGCCGGCCTGTCCGATGATTCCTAAGTCAGCTGCAAGATCTGCAGGACCAACAAAAATGGCGTCTACGCCATCAACACCGAGGATACTCTCCACGTCCTCCACAGCCTGGGCAGATTCGATCTGGCAGATTAGCGTAATCGTTTCTCGTGCACGCTCCAGATAGTTCGGGATTCGATTCCACATAGACGCACGTGCGAGGGCGGATCCAACACCGCGCACGCCCTTGTCAGGATAGTTAACGCGGGCTGCGGCAAGCTCAGCTTCCGCGGCGCTATCGATCATGGGGACCAGCAGGTTGCGCACGCCAAGATCGAGGTACTGCTTGATCAAACGCTCGTCATTGATTGGTACACGCACGATCGTGGACGCCGGGTATGAGGAGGTGGCGTGTAGCTGGTGAAGCAGACTGGTCAGATCATTGGGGGAGTGCTCGGCGTCAATGAGCACGTAGTCAAGCCCGCAGGAGGCGCAGATTTCTGCGGTAATAGGCGAAGCAGCGCACGCCCAAATTCCGATGAGGGCGCGGCCGGCCTCGTCAATATGCTGAATGAGGGTGCGGGGTGGGTCTAGTTGAATTGGCATGTGATTGTCCCTAGCAGTCCGTAGTCTGCGAGCACCGAGTCGCCCTTGTAGACCCACATGGGCCTAGTGAATGACCCGGCGAGGATGATTTCGCCTGCGCCCAGGTATCCCTTGTGCTGGGCGATTTTGTTTGCCAGCCAGTGTACGCCTGCGGCCGGGTGGTTCAACACTCCGGCGGCCACGCCCGTCTCTTCGATTTCCTGGTTGCGGTACAGCACGGCACTGACCCAGCGCAGGTCCACTTCGTCAACGCGCACGGGACGTCCTCCGATAACCATCGCCCCCATAGCCGCGTTGTCAGCTATTGTGTCTACGATTGTGCGTCCCTTCATTTCGATACGCGAATCGAGAATTTCGAGGGCTGGCACCACCCACTCGGTGGCGTCTAGAACGTCAAAAATTGTGGCGCCCGGGCCCTTAATGTCCTTGCCGAGGACGAATGCAAGCTCAACTTCGATACGCGGATGCGTGTACTCGTCCCACGCAAATACGGAACCGGTTTCGAAGATCATGTCGTCAAAAATGAGGCCGTAGTCGGGCTCGTCAATGCCGGTTGCGTCCTGCATCGCTTTAGATGTGAGTCCGATTTTGCGGCCCTTTAGCACGCATCCGGCCGCCTCTTTTTCTGATCTCCACAGGCGTTGAATAGCGTAGGAGTCCTCTACGGTCATCTGTGGGTAGCGAGCGGTGAGCAGGGGGATTGGGGTGCGTGTTTCTTTGGCTTTAACAAGCTCTTTAGCGATAGATTGGCGGATTTTCTGGTCCAGCATGACGCCTCCTTGAGTCTGTATTGCTGCCAGGTGCCGGCGCGCGTGCACGCGGAATCGGTACCGTTAGGCAAAATCGTACACGATTTGGGGAAGGGGAGGCGGAAACTTAGCCGAGCTCACCATCTCGGGCCACAGCCGCGTCCACCGCAAGGCCCAATACGGCGGACAGTCCGCTTTGCTGCGCGGCCAGTAAACCGGCAATCGTGGTACCACCCGGGGACGTCACCCGGTCTATCAAGTTTGCCGGAGTTGCACCGTCAGTGGCGGCCTCGTCAAGAATCATTTGTGCCGATCCCAGCATTGATTGGGCAACGATTGCAACTGCCTGGTGTTTTGTAAGGCCGTGGTTAACGCCTGCGCGGGCAAAGTCGTCCACGATTTGATACATCCACGCGGGGGAACACCCGGCGAGAGCAGAAAAAATAGGGAAGTGCCCCTCATCTATCACGAGGCAGCGGCCCACGGGCACCATTATCTTCTTGGCCATCTCCACGTGTTTTGAAGAGGCGGCCGCGCCGCGCGCGATACCGGTCATGGACTCGCCGATGGCCGCGTTTACGTTAGGCATGACGCGCACAATAGGCACATTGGTTTCGGTTGCCTGCTGCAGTGATGTCAGGCTCTTGCCTGCCGCAAGCGAGATAACGAGTTTGCTGCCGTCGCTGATTTCTGGCGTGATTTCTTTGAGCACATCTTCAACCGCGTGTGGTTTCACACCTAGCACGATTACGTCTGCCGTTTGGGCTAGCTCGTGGTTGTCGGCCAGCGCGTGGGCACCAACCTCGGTTGCAAGTGCAGGAGCAGACTTTCCTGATCTGTCCGTCAAGTAGATTTCATCTGCATCCAAACCCGCAGCTACCACGCCACGCACAATCGCGCTCGCCATATTGCCGGCGCCAATAAAACCGATTTTCATAGCGTTCCTTTCCTATCCACAAGCCTAGCGCGCCGGGGGTTATCCACGCCCGCGCTAGAGATCAGAATGGCAAGGCTTTCTTAGCGGCACACTGGCGTCATGAAGCATGCAATTTCGCCGGCCCGGTTAAGGCAGCGCGCTTTTGATAACGCGGTTAGTAGAAGCGCCAAAAAGTCGAATCCGCCTATTCTTAGACTTTTGCCCTCTCCGTTCGCCACGGTGGCGCTCGCCGTGGCACTCGTTGCAGTTGCAGCGTTCTCACTCTTTCAGCTGGGCATTGCCTCACCCGCGACTGATGCGATTTTAGAGGATGGAACTTCCCAACTACGTGAACGCATAAAAGCTGAGGGGGAGGACCTGCGCGCCCCGCAACCAAGCGAGGCTGAATCCGAACCTCACCCCAGTAACGGGGGCGCAATTTTCGTGCAGGTCACTGGAGCGGTCAATAAGCCTTCGGTGGTTCAGCTGCGCGCCGGCGCTCGCGGAGCGGACGCTGTTCAGGCTGCTGGAGGAATGACCGCAGATGCCGCGTTGGCTTCGGTAAACCTCGCGCAGGTCGTGGCGGATGGGCAGCATATTCACGTCCTCACCAATGAAGAACTAGAAAAGAGTGGCGCGGCCGGCGGCTTGAGCGTACCGAGCGCAGGCACGGTTGGGGCAGAGGGTTCCGCAAATGCTGGGGCGGGCGCGGGCGGGTGTATCGATCTGGCGGTGGCAGATAGTCAGACCCTCCAACGTTTACCTGGAGTTGGCGACGCGCTCGCCGAACGCATCATCGCTTATCGCACCGAAAACGGCATCACCAAACCCGAAGATGTCCGCGCGGTTTCTGGGATAGGTCCAAAAACGTTCGCGGGATTCAAGGACCAGCTGTGTCAGTAGCTCAAAACGTGCCCAACGAGCAGTTAGATCGCGCGCCACTCGACCTGCGTCTAGTGCCGGCCGCGATACTGGCATGGCTGTCCACCGCGCTTGTTCTGCAGGTAGCGAACTCTTCAGGCAGCACGCTTGGCGTGCTCCTCGTATCGTTGGCGTTCACGTCTGTTCTCGTGCTGCTTGGAATCGTGCAGAAGACGCGGCGCGCGGCGCACGCTCGCCAAGACCCGGGCTCGTTCGTATCCGCAACGGCACTGCTCTGCCTTGTCCTTGCTATTTCGGTTATTTCTGCTGCCACCCACGCGCACATGTTTGCACGTCACGACATGAAAGAAGCATGCAAAACCAGGTGTGTCATTACCGCATCCGTTGAACGCCCCAGCCGTGAGGCCACACAAGGTCGCTGGATCACCCACCTCGCGGTTCCAGGCGGCAAGATCCTTGTTGCCGGCAGTCGGATCGAGGCACGCGCGGGGGATCAGGTTATACTCTCAGGCCGTCTGCAGGCCGGTCTTACCCCGCCCATGCTTGGCGTATTCAAACCAGCCAATATCGAAACTTGCGAGGCCACCGGCTGGCGCGTGGCATTTCGTAAAAACCTCCACTCCGCCCTCGCGCCCCTCCCGCCTGAGTCTCGCGGCCTCATTGCAGGAATGAGCATTGGTGACTATTCCGATTTACCGCCACAGGCACGCGACGCCATGGTCACAACAGGAACCAGCCACCTAACCGCCATCTCGGGACTTCACCTGGCTATCCTGATAGGCACAATCAATGTGCTACTTCCGGGCAGAGGGACCGCCAAAATAGCGTTGGTCAGCACGATCGTGGCCGGCCTGGTTGCGATCGTTGGGCCCACTCCCTCCATAATCCGAGCCGTTTCAATGGCCGCAATCCCAACTTGGAGCGGCGTTTTAGGACGACGCGGCCAGCCTTTCAACTCCCTCGCACTCGTGGTCTTAGCTTGGATCATCTGGAACCCGTGGCTCGCCCTCTCCGTAGGGTTTCTACTGTCCACCCTCTCCACGGCCGGCGTGCTCATCGCCACGACAGGAAGGCAAAGAAACCCTCCACCAGGCTGGCCCAAATTGCGTCGCTTGGCTCAAAAGCTGTGGAATACCGCCTCCGTTCCGCTCGCGGCCACGATAGCCACCAGCCCTGCACTCCTATGTTTAAACGGAAGCGTTGCACTCTACGCAGTATTTACAAATGTTGCACTGGCACCTCTAGTTGCGCCCACAACCCTACTTTCGCTGGCAACCGCTGTCCTCGCACAAATCGGAAAAGCCAGCCAAGTAGCTTTGCTCGCCGCGTTGTTTGCGCAAGGGATCATTGCGATCACCACCTGGTTTGCAAAGCTCCCGGGCGCACAAATCATCGGCCCGGGAGCAATCGCTACAGTTTTGGTGATGCTACTTATTACAGTCACCTACATCGGGTGGAGACTTTTACCACTCCTCGTGGCTCATCGGATCCCACACAAACCGGTCTGACGTATCCAGGAGATCCAAAGCCCGCATGTGATCATCACTGAGTTCAAAATCGAACACCTGCAAGTTCTCGGCATTACGTTGTGGTTTTGAAGAAACCGGGATGGGAAGAATCCCGCTTTGCACCGCCCAGCGCAGCACCACCTGTGCCGGCGACTTTCCGACCTCACTCGCAATATTTTCAACGAGCACCTGTCCCAGCAGGTTCTCCACCGGTCCGAGGGGGCGCCACGCCTCAGTCACTATTGCTTTACTGGCGTGGAAACTGCGCAAGTCCTTGCGGGCAATGATTGGGCTGAGCTGAATCTGGTTTAACACGGGAAGCACGCCTGTTTGCGCCTCTAGTTCTTCAATCTGGTGGGGCAAGAAGTTCGAAACTCCAATGTGCTTAGTCAGACCCCGCTCACGTAGCTTGATGAGCTCTTCCCACGTCTGCAAATAGAGGCCGCGCGAAGGGTTTGGCCAATGAATCAGAGTCAGATCAACGTAATCAACGCCAAGCCTTCGCAACGATCCTTCCAAACCGTGCGTGGTTGCGCCCGTTCCTTGATCTCCGCCCGCAATCTTCGTGGTAATAAAAAGTTGTTCGCGTTCTACTCGAGAGTCTTTAACACCCTGACCCACGCTAAGCTCGTTGCCGTACTGCGCGGCCGTGTCAATCAGTCGGTAGCCGTCTTCAATCGCGCGAGCAAAAAGCGCCGCGCCCTCCACACCCTTGTGTTTTGAAGTGCCCAGTCCTATCGCGGGAATGCGGCCGCCGTCAAGTAGTTCCAATGTTGGAATATCTGCCATTGTTACCCCTTTCTTCATTTCTAGACTAGAGGTCTATGCGTGGCGGCGAAACCGGAGCGGGACAGGCGGATGAAAATTGTCCGTGCCCTGTGGCACTCTGTACGTATGGCGCAAAATCGTAAGGCCCCCAAACAGTGGTTTGAGGCAGCTCTGGCTCCCGTGGTGCTTATCCAGTCCAAGGAGCCACTTCTTGCTGAACGCGCAGTTTCGAAGCTTCGTGATCTGGCGCGTAAAGCGGATCCTGCTGTAGAGATGATCCGTCTAGAGGCAGGCTCTTACGAATCGGGCCAATTGGCTATTCACACATCGCCAAGCCTGTTCGGCGAGGCGCGTTTTGTGTACATCCCCGAGTTAGAGGCCGGATCACCTGCCCTGTTCGATGACCTCGCAAAGTACATGGAACATCCCGAGCCGGACGTGACTTTGGTGCTCCGTCACAACGGAGGAAACGCCGGACGCAAGGTGCTCACCGCCGCGCAAAAACTGAATGTGGCAACGTTTGTGGCTAATGAGGTGAAGCGTCCGGGCGACAAAATGGATTTTGTGCGCGAGGAGGTCCGCCGGGCAGGGCGCCGCATCGAAGCCGAAGCTGTGCAGGCCCTAGTGGACGCTTTGGGGTCAGATTTGGCTGAGCTTGCGGCTATGACCTCGCAGTTGCTTGGTGACGTTGAGGGAACTATCACCAGCCAGCATGTGCACCGGTATCAATCGGGCAGGGTGGAGGCAACTGCGTTTGCGGTTGCTGACGCAGCCGTTTCTGGCCGGGCCGGTGAGGCCCTAACGCTCTTGCGTCATGCTTTGGCCACAGGTGCAAGCGCTCCCGCTTTGGTTGGAGGTATTGCACTTAAAGTTAGGCAGATCGCAAAAGTTTCTATTCGCCCGCCGCTGCCTGCTTCCAAGCTGGGGATGCAGAGCTGGCAGATTGACCGTGTGCGCCGGGATGCTCGCGGCTGGAACGAGGCGCGACTTCGCCGAGCGGTCATGGCTGTTGCAAGTGCGGATGCCGCCGTTAAAGGCGAATCAGATGACCCAGAATATGCCCTTGAAAAACTCGTCCTAGCGGTAGCAGGGAAGTAGTTCTCCTCTTGCTCGCATTCTTGGCAGGAAACGCCATTTTCGGCCAATCCTTGCCAAGAACCCTAGTAGTTCTGCCGTACCCTTCTGGGTAAGACCCTGATCTGGATATAAAAAATGGAGGCCGTAGCCTCCATCTTTTGGTCGATCCGCTAGTCCATCTTCGCTACAGCTTTAGCGAGCTTGGACTTACGATTGGCAGCCTGGTTGCGGTGAATAACACCCTTGCTGACTGCCTTGTCAAGCTTGCGGCATGCAGCCTGCAGTGCCTCGTTAGCCTTATCGCGGTCACCGGCAGCAATCGCTTCACGAGTGCGGCGTACGTACGTCTTCAACTCCGACTTAACGGCCTTGTTGCGTAGACGACGCTTCTCGTTGGTCTTGTTGCGCTTAATCTGGGACTTAATATTTGCCACAGTTTTACACTCTCTTTTTCGATTACAAGGTCGGTGAGGGGTTGCTGAGCCTTGGACAAAAGTGGGGGACACTCGACTGCGAACAGCTCAGCGTTGGAACGCCCCGACCAGGGCGAACCAACTAGTCATAATACCAGGTGTTTCTCACTCAAACTAGGCGTGTTTTCACCGTGTCAAGGTGATGATGCACACGGTTCGCTCTTGCCGCAACTAGAAACTCCTTAAGTGCAGAACTGGCGGGTCGAACTATTAGCCTGCCAGTAGCAGGGCCATTGCCGTTACCACAATCAGGAATCCTCCAATGGGAATAACAAGGACAGTCCCAAGAAAAGCCGCGAGAGTGGGGCGAATATCGATCTGTAACCAAACCGCGTCGTAGCTGGGGTCAACCATTTGCCGCATGGCGCGTTGTAGCGCTTCAATGCGCGGAAAGAACCGGGCGCTACGGGAAGAAAACTCTTCTCGCGCACGCTTAATTTTTGCGCCTTCCTTAGCCGCCATATCTTGTAGGTCCGCATACGCATCGGCTTTTGAGCCAGGGCGGCTTACAACAGAACTTTCTTGAAGAACCTGTTTGGGGCCAGACCTCGCAAATGCTTCTTGCAGTTGCCTGCGGCGCACCGCGAAAAACAGAGTCACCCCCAGCCCGGCAAGACCGAGGATGGCGGGGATCCAAAAGCCCCATGAACCGTATGCGAATATCCCAATGAAGCCCAGCAGGGTAGTTATACCCGCAGAAAGGAGCGCTAGATCAACCAGGATCCTGCCTGGAACAGTCACAATGTTTCGCGTCATTCTCTCGGTGCGAGCCACGTCGTCCTCGCCCCCGGATTCGCTCACATAAAAACTACCGTCCGGGCTTTGCTGGGCCTCGTAAATGTGAGGGCGGGAGCCGCGTTCATCACTGTTTGGTTCCCAGTTGTGGATCCAACCCTCGGGGCGATTTTGATCGGCCATTGTGGTTTGTACTCCCGCTTCGCAAATGGTTTAGATTGATTGTGTTGCCTGTATTTTAAGCCCTCTTGTCTGGGAGGACACTTGGAGAACCTGAATCTAATCTCAATGTCGGCAGTGCGTTCGGCAATGAAAGTGATTTACACGCCGGCCATTACGCTGGCGCGCCCAATCGGCCTGCGCAACGATCCACATACGGCCACCATCTTGCATATGGGTTCGCAGTTTCGCACCGATTTTGAGGGAGCGGTGGCGCAAATGACGCCGTTTGAGCGCCGTGATTTCGAGCAGTGGCAGCAGAGTGAGGGAGGAGCGGCATTTCGGGAGTGGAGTGATCGCGCACTACCTCTGGCCGCAGCTTTGCAGATCGTCGAAGAGGCGTTCGAGCAAGACGAAGCAGAAGACGCCCCGGTTGATCCAACTTTGCAACGAATGGTGGACCTTAACTGGACCTTTGAAACCCACGGCCAGTGGTTCTTAATAGTGGCGTTCATGGTTGGATTCCTCGCGTTCTTCTCAACGGGAGGGTTGACCGGGCCGGTGGCTTCCACAATCAGACTGGTTGCGGGCGTTATGGCAGCTATCCTCGTCCTCGCTTGGATTGGAACCAAACTGATGCCGTCGGTGATAGCCGTGCGGGCGCGCCGCGTGGGTGTAGAAGTTCCGAACCGTCACGCCAGCTTGGAAGAAGCTGAACTTCCTATTTGGCAGGAGAAGCATTTCACCTCCTCGGCAAAAATCTTGAACTACGCCAACTGGGTGCTCTTGGCACAGCCGGGGTCAGGTGGCCTCATGGATCTGCATGCTCCCATTCCGGTGGAGCCTACCGCCGCATACAACGAGCGCCAGACCGAGATTTTGAACGCAGCTAAACGCTTTCGCGAGAACAGTCCGATGCGCGGCCCGGGTACCCGCTAGATCGCGGCGGGGAATGCCGCTAGTTTAGTGATGTTCGCCCGATAATTCGGCTGTCGCCCCCATTAGTGCGACAATTGGGAGTAACTGCAGTTCAGAAAGGTTAGGTCCGGGTGGCCAAGATCTTAGAAGCCCAAAACAAATTGATTCAGCCGGCTCACACAGAGCCGTCTCGAATCCGCAATTTCTGCATCATTGCGCACATTGACCACGGTAAGTCCACGCTTGCCGACCGCATGCTTCAAAACAGTGGCATTGTGGAACAGCGCGTTATGCGAGACCAGTATCTCGACCGTATGGATATTGAACGCGAGCGCGGCATCACCATTAAGTCGCAAGCCGTGCGCATTCCGTGGCAGGTTGATGGAGAGCCGTATGCGCTCAACATGATTGACACGCCCGGACACGTCGACTTTTCCTATGAGGTCTCCAGGTCTCTTGCGGCGTGTGAGGGAGCTGTGTTGCTAATCGACGCTGCGCAGGGCATTGAGGCGCAAACTCTGGCAAATCTGTATATGGCAATGGGTAATGACCTCACCATTATTCCCGTGCTAAATAAGATCGATTTGCCGTCCGCGCAGCCGGAAAAGTACGCAGCTGAAATCGCTGGACTTTTGGGCGTGGATGAGAGCGAAATTTTCCGCGTGTCCGGAAAGACGGGCGAGGGCGTTGCCGAGCTGATGGATGCGATTGTCGAGCAGGTTCCTGCCCCCTCAGGCGTTGAAGAGGCGCCTGCTCGCGCCATGATTTTCGACTCTGTTTACGACACCTACCGCGGCGTGGTCACGTACGTGCGAATGGTGGATGGGCGCTTGTCGCCGCGCGAGAGAGTCTCGATGATGTCCACGGGCACCAACCACGAAATCCTCGAAATCGGCGTAATCTCGCCAGAACCTATCCCAACTGAGGGGCTTGCCGCGGGCGAGGTAGGCTACATCATCACGGGCGTGAAGGACGTGCGCCAGTCGAAGGTTGGTGACACGGTCACAACTGCTATCCGCGGCGCCACCGAAGCTTTGGAGGGCTACGAGGATGCCAAGCCGATGGTGTATTCGGGTATTTACCCGATTGACGGCTCGGACTTCACAAACCTGCGCGAGGCCCTTGAAAAGCTCCAGCTAAATGACGCTGCTTTGACGTTCGAGCCAGAATCTTCCGCCGCTCTCGGGTTCGGCTTCCGTTGCGGCTTCCTTGGCTTGCTGCACTTGGAGATCGTGCGCGAGCGCCTTGAGCGCGAGTTCAACTTGGACCTGATCGCTACAGCGCCGAACGTAATCTACGAGGTCACCGCTGAAGACGGCACCGTGATTGAAGTGACCAACCCATCCGAATACCCTGACGGCAAGGTGCAGGAGACGCGCGAGCCCGTGGTGCAGGCAACGATTCTCACCCCCTCGGACTACGTGGGGCCCGTTATGGAGCTGTGTCAGGAGCGCCGCGGCCAGATGGGTGGCATGGACTACCTGTCGCAGGATCGCGTTGAGCTTCACTACAAGCTCCCTCTTGCCGAGATCGTGTTTGACTTCTTCGATTCGCTCAAGTCGCGTACGCGTGGTTACGCTTCCCTCGATTATGAGGCGGCAGGCCAGCAGGCTTCGGACTTGGTGCGAGTAGATATTTTGCTGAACGGCGAGCAGGTTGACGCTTTTTCTGCGATTGTGCACCGCGACGCTGCTTACGCTTACGGCGTGCAGCTCACCAAGAAGCTCAAGGAACTGATTCCAAGGCAACAGTTTGAGGTGCCGGTTCAGGCGGCGATCGGTTCGCGAGTTATTGCCCGCGAAACGATCAAGGCGTTGCGCAAGGACATGCTTGCCAAGTGTTACGGCGGCGATATTTCGCGTAAGCGAAAGCTGCTTGAAAAGCAGAAGGAAGGCAAGAAGCGCATGAAGTCGATCGGGCGCGTGGACGTTCCGCAAGAGGCGTTCATCTCTGCTCTTACTTCCGAGGCGCCGTAGGAGAGCCGATGGCGCAAAACACGCCTTACATGGCGCGCACTAAGTCGTTTGCCCGCCGTGGTCGCACGTTGCACGCATCCACCCAGCGCACCCTCGAAAAGCATGCGGATAAGTATGTGATCGAGGTGCCGCGCGATGGGGGATACACAACTATTGACGAGTCCTACCGCCTTGACGTTGCCGGCGAGTTTGGGAGGCAAGCGCCTCTGATCGTTGAGATCGGCACGGGCAATGGTGAACAGATCGTCGCCTATGCGAAGGAACATCCGCAGGTCAATCTGTTGGGTGTGGAAGTGTGGGCGCAAGGCATTGCGAAAGGTATTTCACGAGCCGTTTCGCAGGGTGTAGATAACATCCGTTTTATCGAGGTTGACGCCGCGCAGGCTCTTCCCATCATGATGCCACAGGCGAGCGCTACTGAGGTATGGACGTTCTTCCCTGATCCGTGGCGGAAGGCACGACATCGTAAGCGTCGCCTGGTCAATGACGCTTTTGCTTTGACCATCGCGAATCTGCTGGCAGACGGCGGAGTGTGGCGCCTGGCCACCGATTGGGATGACTACGCGTGGCAGATGCGTGACGTGATCGAGGCGTGCGAATACTTCGAGAATCTCTACTTGGGTGAGCGTCCGGATCCAGAAGATCCACAGCCGGAAAGAGGCGGTTTTGCTCCTCGGTTTGAAGATCGTGTCTTAACGCGTTTCGAGGAACGTGGGCAGATGGAGGGGCGCGGCGCCCACGACCTCGTGGTACGTCGCTTGCCGCGCGAGGAATCCAATTGAGCCCGCAGCTACCCGACGGTGTTGCATGGCCAAGCGATGGTTACCTTGACCCGCATCTGGTTGGGACGCCGAGTAAAAACTTGGCCCTCTACATTCACGTACCTTTTTGCACGGTTCGTTGCGGCTACTGTGATTTCAACACCTACACCGTTGGATTTGGTCAAGGTGCTGACAAGGACAGTTATCACCACTCGGTAAATAAAGAAGTAAGGCTTGCCGCAGATCGGCTCCGCCCTTTCAACCACGAACCGGTAAAATCCATTTTTCTTGGTGGAGGCACCCCAACACTGTTGCGGGCAGGCCAAATCGGTCAGATCCTGCAGGATGTGAAAGACAACTTTGCCCTTGACCCAAGCGCGGAAGTGACCGTAGAGGCTAACCCGGACACAATCGACCAGGCCGGCCTCGAACAGCTTGCCCGAGCCGGCGTTACCCGCGTGTCTTTCGGAATGCAATCAGCGGTCTTGCACGTGCTTCGAACCCTGGACCGTAGCCACACTCCGCAGCAGGTTCCGCGCGTGGTCAAATGGGCGCGTGAGGTCGGCCTAGATGCCTCCGTCGACCTCATTTATGGCACTCCGGGCGAGTCGCTTACCGATTGGAAGACATCGCTTGAAGCCGCTATTGAACTGCAGCCCGATCATATCTCTTGCTACGCCCTCGTCATTGAAGAAGGCACGAAAATGTGGGCTCAAGTGAGGCGCGGCGAACTCGCCATGCCCGACCCGGATGACGAAGCCGAAAAATACGAGCTTGCAGACGCTCTCTTGGCGCAGGCCGGATACGCGTGGTACGAGATTTCAAACTGGGCAAAGCTAGAGGATGGCGAGGCGGCGGGAAGCACCAACCTACGACACGCTTCGCGTCATAATCTGGCCTACTGGTTCGACTGGGACTGGTGGGGGATTGGGCCCGGAGCGCACTCGCACGTGGGTGACGTTCGCTGGTGGAATCGCAAGCATCCACGCGCATGGGCTGATGCGCTCGCGGGCGGCTCTGCAAATCTTGGGGCGCGTTCCGCTGGCGCGGAAGCGGGCATCGCTGCAGGTTTAGACAGCGCAGCCGCACCCCGCCCTTTGGCACCACTCGCATCTCCTGCGCAGGCAGGGGAGATTTTGGAGGAGTCTGATCGCGTCCTCGAGGCCGTCATGCTGCGCATCCGCACCGCTGATGGGATCCCAATCTCGAGCCTTTCCCCGCAGGTTCGTGGGCGCGTGCCTGTCCTCATAGATGAAGGTTTGATTGAAGAGGCGGCCGCGGGTGCAGGGATCGTGAAGCTAACGCTCCAAGGTCGTTTGCTGGCAGACTACGTGACGCGTGAGCTCACGGTTTAGGTTTTCCGGCTACCTCAGATCTGTTCGGCGCCGCCAACAGTGACGAAGTCAATCAACTCTTCTACGCGGCCAAGTAGTGCGGGTTCGAGGTCGCGATAATCTCGCACGCGCGCCAAAATCGCCTGCCAACCCAGGCCAATGTCTTCGCGGGTCTCGTGCGGCAATCCCAGGGCGCGCAACGTTCCCACTTTAATATCGGTGCCGCGCGGAATGTTCGGCCAGGCTTTCAGCCCTACACGCGCTGGTTTCACCGCCTGCCATATGTCCACAAATGGGTGTCCAACCACCAGGACATCGCCCGGCCAACGCTGCATAGCGGCACTCGCAATGCGCGACTCCTTGGATCCGCTCACGAGGTGATCCACTAGCACGCCTGCCCGAGAAGTAGGCGAGGGGCCAAAAACCTCCAGCACATCCTCTAGGTTGTCCACGCCCTCGAGGTACTCCACGGCCACGCCCTCAACGCGTAGATCATCGCCCCACACCTTCTCCACCAGTTCGGCATCGTGCGTGCCCTCCACGAAAATACGTGATGGCACAGCCACTCGAGCTCTCTTTAGCTTCACTGCTTTCGAGCCCGAGGCGGTAAGTTTTGTTTCTGGAGCCGCTTTGGGCGCGGGCGCAACTAACTCAACTGGCTTGCCGTCAACCCAAAAACCGCCGCCGAGGGGGTAGGAGCGGCGCGCTCCTTGCCTGTCCTCCAGTTCCACAATCTGCATTCCGCCAGACTTCTCCACTCGTATAACAGCACCTACAAACCCTGAAACGGGGTCTTCTACTACCAGGCCGCGCTCGGCCGGCATAGGAACTTGTCGAGGGCGGGTCGCAAACGGTCCCTCACGGTGAGGGTCGGAAGCTAAAACATTGGATCCATAGCGGTCAATCACACCGGCAGACTAAGCGAAAATCACTCAGAATTCGCGGAAGGCATGCGCGCGGCGCTAAGGAAGAGCTAAAAGGTGATCAACACCAACATAAAACAAGTGTTTTTCGATTGAGAGAAATACATTTACATCGGACAATAAAGAATGTTTGTGGAAAATTGAGTGAGGCTTCGTGAGGTTTCGTTTATGTCTCGCACGTTGAAGTGGGTTCTTGCCGCGGTTGCGGCCGTTCTTGTGGTTCTAGGAGGATCGTCGGCGGCTTACGCTTCCTATTACGCTGATCGTGCGGTTCCCGGCACCCAGGTGGCTGGCAAGTCGGTGTCGGGTATGACCGCTAAAGAGGTCGCCGAAGACGTACAGAAGCGTTTCGATGAGTTCAAGACGAACATCACGGTTGATGGTCGGGATCATGAGCTTAGCCTTGCGCAACTGGGCGTATCTCTCGACGAGGATGCTACGGCCTCGGCTGCGCTTACTCCATCGGCCACCGTGTGGTCGCGTATTCAGGGCCTCTTTTCTGCTCCAAATGTCCCTCTCAGCGTTGAGGTGAACCATGACAAGATTGCGCAGTTCACCGATTCTTTAATCGCAGAGCTGGGGGATCCGGTGCAGAATGCTTCCGTAAAGTTCGATGAGGGTGCCGAGAAGTTCGCTTCGGTACCGGCGGTCGAAGGCCATGGCATAGATACCCAAGGTATTGCCGATCACGTCCTCGCCACTGCAAAGTCACTGAACCCGCAGCCAGTATCCTTCGAATCTAGTATTGAGGCCCCCAAGATTGCGACGGAGCGCGCACAGCAGGTGGCCGATAAGGCTAACGAGATGATCAGCATTCCGGTTGTCATTTCCACTGGCAATCGCGAGATTCTTCCGGAAGCCAAGGAACGTGCCGCGTGGGTGGACATCGAGGCCGATGGGGAGCAGATTCAGGATCCGGTATTGAACGATCCAGCGGCGCGAGAGTGGCTGGTTAACACCGCCGCATCTACCAACGATGAGCCGGTTGAAGGCATCCACAACGTGAACACTCGCGGTGATGTGGTGTCTACCGCAGAAGAGGGCTCGCCTGGCTACACCGTGAACAATCTGGAAGCGATTGCCGATGCTCTGATCGAATCGCTGAAGGCGGGTCAGCCCTACGAGGGTCTGCTTACCTACGATGAGACGCCGCAGCAGTTCTCTACGCGTCTCATTGCTCCGGGTGCGGAAAGTTTGGCATACCAAGCTGCTCCAGGAGAGAAATGGGTGGATATCAACCTTTCGAACGCCACGGTGACAGCGTTTGAGGGTGCTACTGTGGTGCGCGGTCCGGTGCCCATGGTTCCCGGCGCTCCGGGGCTTGAAACCGTAACCGGTAAGTTCCGTATTTACTTGAAGTACGAGTCGCAAACTATGCGCGGCCAAAATCTAGACGGAAGTAGGTACGAAACCCCAGACGTACCGTGGGTTACCTACTTCGTTGGTAGCTACGCCTTCCACGGAGCCCCGTGGCGCAGTAGCTTTGGATGGAGCGGTCCGGGTGGTTCGCACGGCTGTGTGAACATGCCCGTTAGTGAAGCCAAGTGGCTTTACGACTGGGGTGAGATTGGCAATGTAGTGGTCAGCCACTACTGATTCGGAAACGTAGCGAAAGCCCACTTCGGTGGGCTTTCGCTGTATCTGTAAGAGGATCCAGAATGACGAGGGCAGGGTGAAATCCGCCTTTGTCTAGTGCCGCGATTCACCCGCCAGCTGTGGAAGATGAACGCTGAAAGTAATAGAGTTAGCACTCAGATAGTTCGAGTGCTACAAGCGGCGGGCGACGGCGAGAGGAGCAGGCATGGCAACAGCGGAAAGGCGCTTTGACGTGCTTCGCGCAATCGTGTCTGATTACGTTGCAACTCGCGAGCCCGTTGGTTCTAATGCGCTTGCCAAGCGTCACGATTTAGGCGTTTCGCCAGCGACTATCCGCAACGACATGGCCGCACTTGAACAGGCGGGTCTCATTTATCAACCGCACACGTCCGCTGGTCGTATTCCAACGGTTGCAGGATATCGCGTATTCGTTGATTCACTCACGCAGATTAAGCCGATGTCAGGTCCAGAAAAGCGTGCTGTTGAATCGTTTCTTGCCGGAGCAGTGGATGTTGAGGATGTAGTTGAGCGAACGGTTCGCCTACTGGCACAACTGACTCGGCAGGTGGCTATCGTGCAGTATCCGCACTATGACTCTGCGACGCTGGTACGCGTAGAGTTGGTTGACCTTGGGCCTGACCGCACGCTTGTTGTAGTCATAATGAACGATGGCACTATCGAGCAGCGCGTAATTTCTGATTTTGGGGCTACGAGCGCTGAGATTGATGCGGTACGCGACCAGATCAACGAGGTGTGCCACGGCCAGGACCTACGCGATTTGCCGAGTCTGCTTTCACCGCTGTCTGTTCTTGGCGGCCCAACTGAGAAGCAGTTCCGCGCCGCTGTTTGCCAGACGGTTGCGGACCTAACTAACCGAACTGGTGAAGAACGGATCCTTGTTGCCGGCATGGCAAACTTGGCCCGCTCCGACGTGGATTTCACTCGTTCTATTGTGCCCGTCCTGGATGCGTTGGAAGAGCAAGTTACGCTCTTGCGCCTATTCTCTGAGGTCCCGCAAGGCAACGTAACAGTGTCGATTGGTGAAGAGAATGCGCACGTGGGCCTGGCGGAAACCGCTGTGATTGCAGGAGCCTACGGATCGCAAGGAACCAACGCCCACTTGGCAGTGGTGGGACCAATGCGTATGGACTATCAGAAGGCGATGACAGCGGTGCGCGCGGTAGGTGTGTACCTCACCCACTTTTTGCACAGTAATAATTAGTCGAAAAGATTAAAGGAATTTTGGTGAACGAAGACTACTACGAGATCCTCGGGGTTTCGCGCGACGCCGGTGCAGACGAGATTAAGAAGGCGTACCGCAAGCTTTCCCGTAAATACCATCCGGATATTGCGGGAGTTGAGCATGAGGAAACGTTCAAGAAGATTTCCGTGGCTTACGAGACCTTGTCGAATCCGCAAAAGCGTCAAGCTTACGACATGGGCGGTTCTGCCAATGCCGGCTTTGGAGGCATGGGCGGTTTTGGTGGCTTTGGTGACTTGTTCGAAACGTTCTTCTCTGCCGCTGGTGCAGGATCAGGCCCGGTTCCGCGTGGTAGGCGCGGTCAAGATATTCTGACCGCGCTCGAGGTAAATCTTGAAACGATTGCATTCGGATCGCGCGAAGAAGTAACGATTAACACGGCCGTTCGCTGTCCTACGTGTGATGGTTCTTGTGCGAAGCCCGGCACTTCGCCGCGTACGTGTTCTGCGTGTCACGGGGCGGGCACAGTTCGCCAGGTGCAGCGCTCACTCCTTGGCGAGATCATGACGCAGGCGCCGTGTTCGGCTTGTGGCGGATACGGCACGATTATTCCTGAGCCCTGCGAAGAATGTAACGGTGAGGGCCGCGTGCATTCCAAGCGCACTATCGCTGTGGATGTGCCGGCTGGTATCGAACACGGTACGCGTATCCGCATGTCGGGTCAGGGTGAGGCCGGTCCGGGTGGAGGAGGCTACGGTGATCTCTATATTGAGATCCGCGAGAAGCCACATCCGGTATTTCGCCGCCAAGGCGATGACCTCGTGGCCGATCTGTATGTGCCGATGACGTCCGCCGCTCTTGGAACAACGATTTCGCTTGAAACCCTTGATGGCGCTCACGATATTGAGATTCAGCCGGGCACGCAGCCGGGCCAGGAAGTCAAGGTTGAGGGGCTTGGTGTGGGCCGTATCCATAGACGAGGACGCGGCGATCTTCGCGTACGCGTGAATGTGGAAGTTCCAACCGGTTTGACCAGCGCGCAGCGAGAGCTGTTGGAGCAGCTCGCAAAAATGCGCGGAGAGGAAACCGTGGAGGCCAAAACCGGATCTTCTCAGCAGGGCTTTTTTAGCAATCTGAAAGAAAAGTTCAGTAAATGACCGCACCGGTTTTCTTCGTCAGTGACCTAAACGACGCCCGCAAGGCAGAGCGGTTTGAGTTTACCGGGCCGGATGCCAAGCACGTGATGGTGAAGCGCATTGAAAAGGGGGAGCGTCTAGATCTAGTAGACGGAAGAGGTACGCGGGCGCGTGCGCGTTTGGTAGAAGCCTCATCTAGCTTGGCGATCGTTCAGATTGATGAGGTGACGTTTGAACCAGAGGGCAGCCCACGCATCACCCTCATCCAGGCGCTGGCAAAGAATGGGCGAGACGAGCTGGCAATAGAGATGGCTACCGAGCTTGGTGTTGACCGAGTGATCGCGTGGCAAGCAGAGCGATCGATCGTGCGCTGGCAGGGCAAGAAGCAGGAAAAGGGGCTGCAGAAGTGGGTAAACGTGCTTCAGGCTGCAACCAAGCAGTCTCGGCGTGCTCGCGTTCCCGCCTTGGAGTTTGCCGCAAATGCGGCTGCCGCTATCGCCCAGGTGGAAGGAGCGCAACTGATCGTCATGCATGAGAGCGCTACCGAGCCCATAACTGGCCTTACCGATCTGGGTGCTAAAGAGTATGCCCTGGTTGTTGGCCCGGAGGGTGGAATCACGGATGCGGAACTCGAACAGTTTAAACAAGCCGGGGCGAACATAGTGCTGGTGGGCGATATCGTTATGCGCGTATCCACAGCCGTCGCCGCCGGCCTCACGTCGCTTAACATTGCAACCGGTAGGATTTGAAACGAAAGAGCTAGCAAGGAGCCTCGTATTTCAAACATGCAACAAACGGATGAGCAGACGGCCTTGGCGAACACGATAACTATCCCGGAACATCTTGATCCGGTGACGGTCCTTGGAGCCCAGGATGAGGTTTTAAGAAGTCTGGAACGTAGTTTCAGCGGGATCCGCGTATCGGTGTTGGGCAATAAGATAACGGTTGAAGGGGAGGCCGAGTCGGTAACGCTCGCATCAGATTTGGTGCGCGAACTGGTTTCCCTAGCACGTTCCGGGCAGTATTTGAATGCGCAAACGGTTGAACATGCGGTCGGTTTGTTGGCGAAAACAGGCACGGCAAGTGCAAGTGCGGAAACAATTTTGAATGTACGCGGCCGTGATATCCGCGCGAAAACGCCGGGGCAACAGCGCTACGTGGACATGATTGTGCAAAACACTGTGGTGTTTGGGATCGGTCCAGCGGGTACAGGTAAGACCTACCTGGCTATGGCGATGGCCGTTAATGCGCTTCTTACGGGTGAAGTAAGGCGCATTATTTTGACGAGGCCGGCTGTAGAAGCGGGAGAGTCACTCGGTTTTTTGCCCGGTACGCTGACTGAGAAGATTGATCCGTACCTGCGGCCTTTGTATGACGCGCTGAACGAGATGGTCGATCAGGAGGCACTTCCGCGTCTGCTGGCTGCTGGAACCATCGAGGTTGCCCCTCTTGCATACATGCGCGGGCGCACGCTTAACGATGCGTTCATCATTTTGGATGAAGCACAAAACACCACACCCTCGCAAATGAAAATGTTCTTGACACGTCTTGGTTTCAGATCAAAAGTTGTGGTGACGGGTGACGCTACGCAGGTGGATTTACCTAACCGAGCGGCATCGGGGCTCGCAAGCGCGCGTAGCATTTTGCAGGGCATTGAAGGAATCGAGTTTTGTCAGCTAACGTCGGCTGACGTGGTTCGTCACCGTTTGGTCGGTGAGATAATCGACGCATACCAGCGTTTCGACGAAGCAAATGAGCAAGTTAGGCGGGGCAGGCGTGAGCGTAGAAGTCATTAACGAAACCGGCGTTGATATTGAAATCGCAGAGTTTCGCGACATAGCAGAGTACGTGCTGGCCCAGCTACACGTCTCTACTGATGCTGAGCTTTCGATCATGTTCATTGATCCAGAGCCGATGGAAGAACTTCACGTTAAGTGGATGGATTTGCCGGGGCCAACGGACGTCATGAGCTTCCCAATGGATGAGCTTCGCCCCGGTAAGGAAGGCCAGGAAACACCGCCGGGAATTCTGGGTGACATTGTTATCTGTCCGCAGGTTGCGCATAAGCAAGCGTTAGAAGCGGGTCATTCCTCCGTTGAGGAAATGCTACTTCTGACTGTGCACGGTCTTCTTCATCTGCTCGGATTTGACCACGCGGAGGAAGAGGAAAAACAGGTGATGTTTAGCTTGCAGCGCAAGCTCTTGCTGACTTTCTTGGCAACGAACCCAGTGGGACGTGCTAATGGGTAGTATTCCAATCGGACTGCTAGCTTTTTTAACAGTCTTTTTTGTTATTACTGCCGCGGTACTGGTGGCCGCAGAATCTTCTGTGGCGAGGCTTTCTCGAGCAGCAGTGGATGATCTGCTTGAAGATGGACATAAGAACGCTAAACGCTTGCTCGCGCTTGTAGAGGAACGGCGTCGTAGCGTTCTAGCTGCACGTGCAGGGCGTATTGCGATGCAAACCGGCGCCGCCGTGGCTATTACCATCGCGTTCGCGCAGACTGGTTGGCGCTGGTGGGCTGTGCTACTCGCTTCGCTAGCTATAAACTGGCTGATCGCGTTTGTGATCATCTCTGTGTTCCCGCAACAGGTAGCGTGGCGCAATCCGGAAAGAACGGCTTTGCACACGGTTGGACTGCTAGAGCTCACCACCTCGATTGGACGTTTGGGCGCGCCGGTCCTGCGTTCACTTCGCAAGTTCTTCCCCGCTCCCGAACAAACTGAGGCGCAGGCTCGGGCGGAGATGACCGAAGAGATGCGCGAGGTGGTTGACCAGGTTGGTGAGACCGAAGGGTTTGAGGACGAGGATCGCGAGATGCTCCGCTCGGTTTTCGAGCTGGGCCACACCTTCGTGCGTGAGGTCATGGTGCCGCGTACCGATATGGTTACCATCCAAGCGGACACCACACTTGAAAAAGCCATTCGTCTATTCATTCGTTCGGGCTATTCGCGTATTCCAGTAATTGGGGAGTCCTCCGACGACATCGTGGGCATACTGTATTTCAAGGATTTGGTCACCCGCGTTGTTGATAGGCCGGAGAATCGTGAAAAGGCAGTGCGAGACGTTTGTCGTGAGGCGCATTTTGTTCCCGAAATGCTGTATGCGGATGACGAGCTTCGCCATATGCAGCAACTTCGCGTTCACATGGTGATGGTTGTTGACGAGTGGGGTGGCATTGCCGGCCTGCTCACAATCGAGGATCTGATTGAAGAAATCGTTGGCGAAGTGATGGATGAGCACGACCGACGGGTCGTGGAGCCTGAAGAGGTTGAACCGGGCGTTTGGCGCGTGCCAGCCAGGTTCCCAGTGATCGAATTGGGTGAACTCATGGGGCTGGACATCGAGGATGACGACGTCGATTCGGTTGGCGGCTTGCTTCAAAAGGCGCTTGGAAAGGTTCCTCTGCCCGGAGCGAAGGCCGAAGCGCTTGGCCTTGAGCTTGAGGCGGAGGAAGCGATTGGTCGCCGGCGACAGGTGGGCACTATTCTTGCCACTAGATTAGAAAATGAACCAGAAGAAGAGAGCTAAACGTGCGTTTCCCCTCTGATGATGAGCTAATGGATGGCCCGAACGCGTTTGAAGACTTCGAAGATGAAGACTTTGAAGGCGCTCAGTTGATTGAGGATGATCCTAACGAGCAACGCGACCCCTCTGATACTGATGAGTGCGATGCGGGACTGATTGGGGCTGACTACGACGAAAAGTTTAGGGCTGGTTTCATCGCCATTGTGGGCCGTCCTAACGTGGGTAAGTCCACGCTCACGAACGCTCTTGTTGGACAGAAGATTGCGATTACGTCGATGAGGCCGGAAACCACGCGCCACGCTGTGCGCGGCGTTGTGCAGGGGGAGGACTACCAGCTTGTCCTCGTAGACACTCCGGGATATCACCGCCCGCGCACGCTTCTTGGCCAACGCTTGAACAGCGAGGTTCGTGAAACGCTTTCTAGCGTGGATGCGATCTTGTTCTGTTTGCCGGCAGACCAGAAGGTGGGACCGGGCGATGATTTCATTGCGCGCCAGCTACGCGGGATTAAAGCGCCAATCATTGCGGTGGAAACGAAGGTGGATGCGGTTTCTGACGAGCGAGTCATGAAGCACCTGTTGGATATCGACAAGCTGGGTGATTGGGAAGAGATCATTCCGGTATCCGCAATCAAGGGGCATCAGATTGATAGGTTGAAGGAGTTGCTTGCCCGCCGTATGCCGCTGTCTCCGCCGTTGTATCCGCGTGACATGGTTACGGATGAGTCTCGTGACACCATGATTGCAGAGCTTATTCGCGAGGCCGCTTTGGAGGGGGTACGCGAAGAGCTGCCGCACTCGTTGGCTGTTCAGGTTGAGGAGATTGTCGAGAGGCAGAAAAAACCGGGACAAAATTACCCGGCGATGCTTGATATTCACGTGAACCTGTTTGTGGAACGAGATTCGCAAAAGGCAATCATCATCGGCAAGGGCGGATCTCGTCTCAAGCACGTTGGGATGCGGGCGCGTCGCGGTATTGAGGAATACCTGGGCCGCCGGGTATACCTGCATCTGCATGTTCGTACTTTGAAGGATTGGCAAAAGGACCCGAGGATGCTGGGGCGGCTAGGGTTCTAGAGCTAGTCGTTTAGGCCGCGGTTGGCGCGGTTATGGGATAATAGAGGGTGTGAAGACTTACCGTGATGAAGCCATCGTTTTGCGTACGCAAGACCTTGGCGAGGCCGACCGCATCGTCACGGCGCTCACCCGCTCGAACGGTCTGAAAAGAGTTGTGGCCAAAGGAGTTCGCCGCACGTCATCGAAGTTTGGTGCCCGCCTCGAGCCTTTTACTATTGTGGATGCGCAGTTCTATAAGGGGCGTAACCTTGACGTTTTAACGCAGGCACAAACGCTTCGGCCATACGGTTTGCAAATCGCGAGTGATTTTGAGCTTTATACTCGTGCCAACGTGATGGTGGAAACCGCGGAGAGATTGTCGGAGGACGAAGCGCATTCCTCTATGTACCTGCTCCTTTTGGGGGCTTTGCACGCCCTCGCAAATCGGCGTCATTCGCCGGATTTGGTGATGAACTCGTTTATGCTCCGCGCGATTTCGATGAGTGGTTGGGCTCCCTCATTTTGGGATTGCGCGGTGTGCGGTAGGCCCGGCCCGTCATCCTCGTTCAATGTGGTGGCCGGAGGCGCGGTGTGCGAGGCTTGTAGGCCGCCCGGATCGTTAGCGCCTTCGCGGGAAGCGATGCAGTTGCTTGGAGATTTGCTTTCGGGTGATTGGCAAAGCGCAGATGCGGCGCCCGATTTTGCGCGGCGTGAGGCTGCGGGGCTGGTTGCCGCGTGGGTGCAATGGCATGTTGAGCGGCGTATCAAGTCATATAGTTTGATCAACTCACATTTGGGGGACGTATGAAGGTTGCACCGCCAGGAGCTGGCAAGAATCTGGCTCCAAAGATTGACGGGGTGCCTCGTCACGTTGCGATCATTATGGACGGCAACGGAAGGTGGGCGAATGCGCGCGGCTTGGCGCGCACTGAGGGGCACCGGGCCGGCGAGGTTGCACTGATGGACACGATTGCGGGCGCCCTCGAAATCGGTGTGCAGCACCTGACTGTGTACGCGTTTTCTACGGAGAACTGGAAACGCTCACCCAAGGAAGTTAGCTTTCTGATGGGTTATTCGCGCGATGTGCTTCGCCGGCGCCGTGACGAGTTGAATGAGTGGGGCGTGGCAATCCACTGGTGGGGGAGACGGCCTCGTCTTTGGAAATCGGTGATCAGCGAGTTGGAGGTGGCGCAGGAACTCACCAAGGCCAATTCGAAGCTGCATTTCAACATGGCTGTGAACTACGGGGGAAGGGCCGAGATTGCCGATGCTATGCGACAAGTTGCGAGTGAGGTTGAGGCGGGCAAACTGAAGCCGGCTGGCATTACGGAAGACACCGTTGGGCGGCGTCTTTACGTCCCTTCGTCGCCGGATGTGGATCTACTGATCCGCACGGGTGGTGAACAGCGCATATCGAACTTCCTGCTATGGCAGTGCGCCTACGCCGAGTTTGCGTTCAATCCCGTGCCGTGGCCGGAGTATTGCCGCGAGGAACTGTGGAACGATGTGCTGGCCTTCACCGGCCGCGAGCGCAGGTTTGGTTCCGCTGTGGATCGGGTGGAGAGCTAATCGGCAACGATTTCTGCGGCCCGGTGGCGTCGCTTCAAGATGGTGAGGCCCATGATGACCACCATCGTGGTGCATAGTACGAGCGCCCACGTTTTCCCAGCGGTTGCGGCTTGGCCGGTTTTGAATAGTCCGATGCCGATGGATGCGTAGAGGCAACCCCATGCGATGTAACCGGGGATTGCCGCAAGAGTGTAGGTTAACCAGCGCAGGCGAAGCACTCCGGCACCGGCGTGAACTACGGTTTGGAAACCAATGGTGAGGAAGGACAGAGGAATGATGAGCAGTCCCCACTTGTCTACGGCGTCGATGCCTTTTTGAACAGAGGCGCCTTCAAGCCACGCACGAACTTTACGCACCCACGGCTTGCTCGAATGTTCCGATTTAGCGAGAAAACCCCACGTTCCGAGGCGGCCAAGCCAGTAGGTGCCCTGCGAGCGTAGAAAAACCACGATGGTGAGGAATAGGGCGATCCCAATGAATGGCCCATCCGCGATCCACTGAGGAACTCCAGGCATTTTTCTACTTACCTTCCTTGGCTTGGCATTGGGGGCAGAGCCCAAAAATCTCGATTGAGTGTTCCACGTCAGAAAATCCGTGTTTTTTGACGAGTGCTTGCAGTATCGACTCTAGGTCGGATTCGTGGATTTCGATACTGGATAGGCAACGCCTGCACACGATGTGGTGGTGGTGCGATTCGTGGCCACATGCGCGGTACAGGGATTCGCCGTCAGGTGCCATGAGGGTGTCTATCGAGCCTTCTTCAGCGAGGGTGCGCAGATTACGATAGACGGTGGCAAGGCCAATCGATTCGCCGGCAGCAACCATGTCGGCGTGAATTTTTTGGGCGGATCGAAACTCGGTTGCCTCGCTCATCGCTTCGATTACGGCTTGGCGCTGGCGCGTGTTGCGTCTGGGCTTTTCCATGAGTCTACCTTTGCTGTTGGCGTTCGGGGTGCATGACGGTGGGCGGCTTGGCTACGGCTTTGCGTTTGCCGTGAACGCGGTCGATGAGCGGGCGGGCAAGGAAGACGATGGTGTAGATGAGGATTGCAAGTACAACGATGGCTGCGCCGGGAGACAGGTTGTAGAAGTACGTGATCGTAAGTCCACTGACCGTTGTGAGCATGCCTATCACCATTGCTAGAGCCATTGTTGACCTAAATGAGCGTACCAGGATTTGCGATATTGCAACAGGAACGATCATGAGGGCGGAGACGAGTAGTGCCCCCACAACTCGCATGGCCACGGCCACGGTTGTTGCGGCCATGATCGCGATGATGAGGTTGAGGAGATTTACCGGTAGACCTGTGGAACGCGCGAACTCTTCATCGTTGCATACGGAGTACAGTGCGGGAGCTAGGCCGATGCCTACCAGGAGCACGATGATGGTGAGGATGGTGATCGCCCAAATGTCAGAGTTGGTGACGGTTGCAATGGAGCCAAAGAGGTAGGAGTTTAGCTGTGAGGATGTTCCTCCGGCTATACCCATGAGGAGCACGCCTCCGGCGATACCGCCGTAGAAGAGCATGGCCAGCGCCACGTCGGATGAGGTGCGTCCGGCGATGCGGATCACTTCGAGGGTGACGGCTCCGAGTATGGAGATGATGAAAGCGCCTGGTAGGGCGTAGCTTTCAGGCTCCATGGCGCCCATTGCCGTTCCGGCAAGCCAGCCGAGAGCCACACCGGTAAGGGCGATGTGACCGATGCCGTCACCAAGCATGGCCAGGCGCCGGTGCACGAGGTAGGTGCCAACTACGGGGGCGGCAAGGCCTACGAGAATAGCTGCGATGAACGAGCGTTGCATGAGTGGTGAGGACAGCATGGTGCCCAGTTCGCTGATGAGGCCGGGAGCGATTGCACTATTCATCGTTGCCTCCACTGTAAATGTCGATCTCGATGTCTTCTGGATGCGGGAAGTGGTGGTGTTCTTCAGCGTGTATATGAGGCGCCTCGCCAACGGGACCATCAAAGGTGACGTGTCCGGAGGCAAGGTTAATGATCCGCTCGATGTGCGGTTCGATGGGGCCGAGCTCGTGCAGGATTAGCACGATGGTTTTGCCGCGTTCTTTGGCCTGCCCGATGAGTTGGGCAAGTTTTTCTTGAGAGTGCCGGTCGATGCCGGCTAGAGGCTCGTCAAGGATTAGTAGTTCAGGGTCACGGGCGAGTGCTCTTGCGATACGCACGCGCTGGTGCTGGCCGCCGGAGAGCTCCTGTACGGGGGTTTGTGCCCGGTGCAAAAGGCCGACGCGCCGAAGTGCATCCTCGGCAATCTTCTTGGAGCCGGCTGCATACCACCATTGTTTAGGCCCAAGCAGTCCGGATCGCACAACTTCAAGGGCGCTGGATGAGACCGCAGAGGCAACAGAGGGGCGTTGCGGAACGTATCCGATCCGGTTCCACGGTACGGCGGCTCGACTAAACAGGCCTTTGCCCCGCGCGTTCTTGCCAAAAATTTGCAGATCGCCTTCGGTTACGGGAGCCGAACCCATAAGCGCTTTCACGAATGTGGATTTGCCGGATCCGTTTGCTCCCGTGATTGCTACACACTGGCCTACGGGGATTTCGATATCGAGGCCGTGCAGGATCGCGTTCGTGTCATACGCGACGTGCAGATGGTGGGTATATACGGCAAGAGCCGCACCTGGGTGGTGCGACTCTTGCGTGGTGTTTTGCAAACTCACTTGCAGTCGAGGCCTTTCTTGAGGTTTTCAAGATTCTTGGTCATTATCTGCAAGTAGTCTACGTCCGGATCGTTCTGTGTGGCACCCGGGTCGAGCACTAGAGTTTCAATGCCCAGGTCGTGCGCCAGAACTTCAATGGCTTTCGGGGATACATTGGCTTCGGCGTAGATAACCTTCACGCCGTTTTCTTTCACAACGTCGCTGATTTCTTTCAGACGTTGGGGCGAGGGGGTTACTTCGGGCTCAAGACCAGAAACACCCACCTGGTGTAGTCCCGTTTTGGCTGCAAGGTATCCGAATGCTTCGTGTGAAACCACGAAGGTGTCGAGGGCACAGTTTCCGAAGCTATTCGTCACGGACTTATCCAGATCCTTCAGCTTGGAAACTACTTCGTTCGTGTTCTTCTCGTATTCTTGCGCGTGCGAGGGGTCGGTTTCAGCTAGGAACTTGTTGATCTGCTTGGCAACTTGCTCCATACGTGCCGGGTCCAGCCAGAAGTGCGGATCGCCAGCCATATTGTGTTCGTGATCGTGGCCTTCGCCCTCATGGTCATGGTCGTGCTCTTCGTCTTCGTGACCGGCTTCGTGATCGTGATCAGCTTCGTGCGGCTCTGAGGCGTGGTCGTGGTCTTCGCCTTCATGGCTTTCAGCTTCGTGGTCGTGCCCCTCCGCCTCGTGGTCATGATCCTCGCCCTCATGGTCGTGGTCGGCTTCATCATCGTGGTGGTGATGGTGGTGCGCACCCGTTTCCATCAGCTCGGCGCTTTCGGTGACATCGAGGACGTGGCTTGGCTTCGCCTGGTCTACAGCCTCGTCAACTGCGGTCTGGAAGCCGCGCAGGTACACAACGGCGTCGGCGCCGGATAGCTCGGAGACGGTTTTTGGAGATAGTTCGAGGGAGTGAGCGTCGGTTCCTGGGGGAGTAAGCGAATCGACGGATACTAGGTCGCCGCCAATCTGCTCAACCAGGTACTGAAGCGGATAAAACGATGCTTTAACAACTAGCGGGTCGCCGCTTTCTTTCATGCCACTGTCCTTGGTCGCGCTGGAGGAACAACCAGCAAGGGCCAGTGCGGACGCGGCGCCTACTGCAATCAAACTCTTACGAATGTTCATGACAACCATTATCGCTATCGCTTTGTTGTGGATCAAGCGCGAGCGCCCAATGTGACGCAATGCAAGTCCGCCCGGAGTTGGTGCTTTCGATATTTCAGCAAACCCAACTAAACTTGAGATGATTCGTGATTGCGAATAGTGAAACGCACCAGCCAGGTGCGCATGACTCAAGGAGAAAAATGGCAAACCCGTCGCGTCTAGATTCCGTAATCAACCTTGCTAAGCGTAGAGGCTTCGTGTTCCCTTCCGGTGAGATCTACGGAGGTACGCGTTCAGCGTGGGACTACGGCCCGCTCGGCGTCGAGCTCAAAGAAAACATCAAGAGGGAGTGGTGGTCACGCATGGTTCGCCAGCGTGACGACGTTGTTGGCTTGGATTCCTCGGTAATTTTGCCAACGGCAGTGTGGAATGCTTCTGGCCACGTGACGGCTTTTACCGATCCACTTGTAGAGTGCCTTTCGTGCCACAAGCGGCAGCGTGAGGATCAGCTGATCGAGAATTATGCCGAGAAGAACGGCGTTGAAGAGGCTGACGTTACGCTCGACATGGTGGCGTGTGAAAGCTGTGGTAACCGGGGTAACTGGACGGAGCCGAGGGCATTCTCGGGCCTCATGAAGACTTACCTGGGTGCCGTGGATGATGAGACTGGTCTGCACTACTTGCGTCCAGAAACCGCGCAGGGCATTTTCGTAAACTTCGCGAACGTCATGACTACTTCGCGCATGAAGCCCCCATTTGGTATTGCGCAGATTGGTAAGTCGTTCCGTAACGAGATCACGCCGGGTAACTTCATTTTCCGCACTCGCGAGTTTGAGCAGATGGAGCTCGAGTTCTTTGTAGAGCCGGGCACGGATGAGGATTGGCACCAGTACTGGATTGATGAGCGCATTAATTGGTACGTAGATCTTGGTATCAACCGTGATCACCTGCGCCTTTACGAGCACCCGAGAGAGAAGCTGTCGCACTATTCAAAGCGCACTGTAGACATCGAGTACACGTTCGGCTTCAAGGGCTCGGAGTGGGGCGAGCTTGAGGGTATCGCAAACCGCACTGATTATGACCTTGGTACTCATTCGAAGGAGTCGGGCGCGAAGCTTGACTACTTCGATCAGCAGAAGAACGAGCGTTGGACACCCTACGTCGTTGAGCCGTCTGCTGGCCTCACCCGTTCGCTTATGGCGTTCCTAGTAGAGGCCTATTGCGAGGACGAGGCTCCTAACACTAAGGGCGGCGTTGACAAGCGCACGGTTTTGAAGCTGGATCCGCGTTTGGCTCCAGTGAAGGCAGCAGTCTTGCCGCTTTCGCGCAAGGAGCAACTCACGGAGCCGGCTCGTAAGCTCGCTATGCAACTGCGTCGCCGCTGGAACGTTGAGTACGACGACGCGGGCGCAGTGGGCCGTCGTTACCGCCGCCAAGATGAGATCGGGACACCTTTCTGCATCACCTACGACTTCGACACGCTTGACGATAACGCGGTGACGATTCGGGACCGCGACACCATGGAACAGGTTCGTATTCCGCTAGACGAGGTCGAGGCATACCTCGCGCAGCGTCTGCCGATCAGCTAACGGACACAGGTTTGGTAGCAAGTACGTATTCCGGTGGTCTACAGATTGGTCCTATCAATCTGTGGACCCCGGTTGTTTTAGCCCCCATGGCCGGCGTCACGGATGTTCCGTTTCGCCGGCTGTGTCGGGAGTACTCTGAGCGCGGGCTGAGTGAGGCTCTGGCAAGCAAGCTTGATGAGGCAAAGAAGGGCGTTGATGCCCCTGCAGGACTGTTTGTTTGCGAGATGATTACCGCGCGTGCCCTCGTGGAAGGTTCACCGAAGACTTGGCGCATGGTTGAGCCCGACCCGTCCGATAGGGTGCGCTCGGCTCAACTGTACGGGGTTGATCCAGACACGATGGGTAGGGCCGCGCAGATGATTGTAGAACGCGACCTTGTGGATCATATTGATCTGAACTTTGGTTGTCCGGTGCCAAAGGTTACTCGCAAGGGCGGGGGAGCAGCCCTACCGTGGAAGCGGGACTTGCTGGAAGGCATTTTGAAGGCAGTTGTGGCCGGCGCTGAAAGAGGGTCGAAACTGGTTGGCCGCCACGTTCCCGTGACTATGAAGATGCGTATCGGTATTGATGATCAGCACTCGACATACATGGATGCAGGCATTATTGCCCAGCGCAGCGGCGTGGCCGCAGTTGCTTTGCACGGTCGCACACAGGCCCAGTATTACGCGGGCAAGGCTGATTGGCAGCCGATAACCGCCCTCAAAGAAGCGGTCTCGATTCCAGTCATGGGCAATGGAGATATTTTCAAGGGCGAGGACGCGCGCGCAATGATGGAACAGACGGGGTGCGACGCAGTGGTGATCGGCCGCGGTTGTCAGGGCCGGCCCTGGCTCTTCACAGACATCACTTCGGACTTAACGGGCGCGGGTATTCCTAAGATGGCCCCGGATTTGCGTACCGTTGCACAGATTATCCGTGAGCATGCGCTGTTGATGACTGAGCATCTTGGTTCTGAGTTTGACGCGTGCAGGAACATGCGCAAACACATTGGCTGGTATTTGCGCGGCTACAAAGTAGGTGGCGAGTCCCGGTTGAAGCTGGGGCGCGTGAGTAGCTTGGATGAGCTCGATGAGCTTTTGAACAGCTTGGACTTGGATCAGCCCTGCCCGAAGTCAGCGGAGGGGCCGCGTGGCCGGAAGGGACACGAACGGCGTCCTCATCTGCCGCACGGTTGGCTGGATTCGCAGGTGATTCAAGACGCAGAACGTGCACAGGTTGTAGCTGATGAGGCGGTTGCAGATGGGGGCTGAGATGGCGCAAATGAAGGTGCGTGCCGCAAACGTTGAATTGGGTGGAGATCGGGCGGCGATTATCGCGCCGCTGATGGGCAAGAATGCATCCGAGCTTGCGCAGGAAGCCCGTGCTGTTGCAGACAGTGGTGCGGACCTGGTGGAGTGGAGAGTAGACCACCTAAGCGATATTTCCAACCCGGTAATCGCAGGGTGCGCACAGGTCCTTCGCCGCGAGACAGACCTGCCGATCCTCGCTACATTCCGTACTGAAGAGCAAGGAGGACGCGGAGCGGTTGCAGACTATGAGCGCGTGGCGCTCGCGGTCTTGGAGGCCGAGGCGGCGGACCTGCTTGACGTGGAGTATGGCTTGGAGCAGCCTCGTCGCGTGGCGTTCAGCGCTTTCGAAGCGGGGGTTCCAGTGGTGATATCAAACCATGATTTTGGGGCTACGCCAGGTGCAGACGAGCTTGTTGCTAGGATGCGCCAGATGCAGGGTGAGCTGTTGGAGTGGTTCGAGCAGTTCCTAGATGACGCTGATGAAGATGCAGATGTTCGCAGTCGCGGCGCCGGCTTAGTGAAGGTCGCATACATGCCGGGTTCGGTGATGGATTCATTGCGACTGGCGGCATGTGCGCGTCATTTTGTGGATACGTTTGCGCAGGTGCCCGTGATTGCGGTTTCGATGGGGGAGCCGGGCGTGTTCACTCGGGCGTTTGCTGCAAAGTTTGGGTCTGCAGCAACGTTTAGTTCCCTGGGTGATGATTCCGCACCGGGGCAGATCGGCTTGGATGCGCTGGTGGCGTTCGATGCGGCAACGGGGTGCTTGAGCACGCACTAGTGTCCTCGCCGCTTTTGATCTAGGCGCCCGCGTTCTTTGTCCTACCTGTTGGAGGCTTTTACAACGGGTGGTATAAACCAGGCGGTGGTGCCGGGTGTGAGGGTGTTTTGCTCCTCGCGTTCAGCGGTGGAGAAAATTTGCGGCGGTCCGGTCCTTAGAACAGTTTCGGCGCCGGGCAACGCCCACTCGCGAGTGGAATCTGAGCGGAGCAATAGCTCGTTTTCTAGGGGTACGAACACGTCTTCGTTTGACGTGTTGAATACACACATGACGCTACCGCTGGTGAATACACCGACGCCTGGAGTTTGCCATGGCAGGCCGCTGACCCACGCGAGGTTGGCGTTGCCCAGGTCGTATTTCTTTCGTAGCCGTAACGCCAGCTGTGTGTGGGCAAGGCGGCGTTCTTCGATGGAGTTAATCGGAGGTAGGGGCCGCACAGCTACACCCTTGTATGTAACGTGCCCGCCAGAAAAGCCGAAAGGCAGGTAGATAGCACCGGGCAACGACGCCATGATGATGCGCATCGAAGAGCGCCTTGTGGTGTTGGTGCCATCTTCCCAGGAACCGGGGTAGTTGTTGGGCCGGTCGGGTTCCATGATGAGGCGGGAGTTGATGGCTTTCCAGACGGGGGGAACACCAATCTTGTCTCTTTCAAAGAGGGATTCTTCGATTGCCTCAATGATGGCTGCATCCGAGAATGGCGCGCGTTGAAGACGGTTATCTATGAAGTTGTGGATCCAGTCTTCCTGCAAGTGGTACTGGTATTGCTCGTGCAGTTCGGTGCGCGCTTCCGCAACAAGGATCTTTTCTTCAGAGAAATCTGCCAGTTCGAACATGAGGAGGCGAACGAGATCGGAGAACTCCTTGTCACGCTCTTTCGCGCCAGGTAGATTCGGGTTTTCTGCGATACGACCCAGGTCGATGCCATCCGCACCGCTCTTGAGCGCTTCGCGGGCTCTCGTGATGGTGGTGGCGGTAGACTCTTCGGCCCCGTAGAAGGGTTTGAGAGACGGGGTCAGGTCAGGAGCGTAGTCGCCACCAGAGAGGCGCACAATGACGCGCAGTCCGGCTTGCTTGCCAGCTTCGATGATCTGATCCAGGTAGACCTTGGACGTGTAAAAGTCGAGTAGAGCGGGGCGAAACACTACGCCGTCGAAACCGGTTTCTTTAATGGTGGGCATGATGGAGGCAAGAGGTTTTGCGCCGGCTTTGTCGATGATGCCGGGAATCTCAGCTATGACGGGAGCGTGCCACCAGGAGCCGGGTAGAGGTGAGCGCCTGTGAATGAGGTGCGTGCGCACATACCGCGAGTTTTGAACCGCTCTCGCGGTTTCTTTCTGAATATGTGAAGGTGCCTGCTCAGTGCTCATGGCTCTATTGTGCCAAAGAAGTGCGTTGGTTAGAAAAGGTTGCTTGTTGTTGTCGATATGATTGGCCCGTGAGTGTTACCAGACATGCGTATTCTGACTTTGATCGCGAACGCTTTGTGAAAGAGCGTCCGAAGTCGCCCAATCGAACCGATTTTGAGCGCGATCGTGCGCGGATTTTGCATTCGGCCGCGTTTCGCCGGTTGGGCGAGAAAACCCAGGTTCTTGGCCCAGCTTCGGACGATTTTGTTCGCACCCGGCTTACACATTCGATGGAAGTAGCACAGGTTGGTCGAGAGATCGGCAAGGAGTTGGGGGCGGATCCAGATATTGTGGATGCTGCATGCCTGGCGCATGATTTAGGCCATCCGCCATTCGGACACAATGGCGAGAAGGCGCTCGATTCGATTGCTGGGGACGTGGGCGGTTTTGAAGGTAACGCGCAGACCTTCCGCCTGGTGGTTCGTTTGGAGCCGAAGGTTGTTGGAGAGGCTGGCGAGCCGCGCGGTGTGAATCTGACGCGTGCGTCGTTGGACGCGATCTGTAAGTACCCGTGGGCTCGCTCGGAAGGGCCAGATCCAAAGTATTCAACTCGGAAGTATTCGGTTTACGAAGATGATCGGGAGTCATTTGACTGGATGCGTTCGGGAGCGATGGGTCGCTGCTTGGAAGCGCAGATTATGGATCTATCAGATGACATCGCATACTCGGTGCACGACATCGAGGATGCAGTTATGACTGGCAAGCTACCCCTCGAAGAGTTGCGCGATGACGCCGCGTTCGCGAACGTCGTGGAACGTACGCGCGAATGGTACGACAAGGATTTACAAGAAACGCACCTGCAGACGGCGCGCGAACGCTTGTTGGCGATGCCGTACTGGCTCACTTCGTTCGATGGAACGTATGCGGACAGCGCGCGTTTGAAGGACATGACGTCACAGCTAATCGGAAAGTTTTGTTCCGAGGCGGTTGAGGCCACGCGCGGCGCGGCTGGTCGCCAGCGAGGGGAGGGGCTGGGAAGGTATGATGCGGATCTGGTTGTCCCCGACGAGACGGCAACCGAGATCATGCTGCTGAAGGGGATTGCCGCGCACTACGTGATGGCTCCGCGCGAGATGGAGGGGTCGTATCACCACCAGGGCGGTGTGCTGGTGGACCTCGTGCACATTCTGTATGAATCATCGGGACGCCACCTGCAAGAGCCGTTTGCCTCACTTTGGCGCCAGACGCCGGATGATAACGCTCGTTTGCGCATTGTGATTGATCAGGTGGCCTCACTCACGGATCTTTCGGCGGCGCGCATGCACGCTTCACTTTGTGGCATGTTCGATACGCTTCACCTGTAAGCGCCCCTCCGCGCGAATGATTAGGATAAAGGCATGGCTGGGCTGATTCGGAAAGAGGACATCGCGAAGGTTCGCGAGGCCACCGCAATTGAGGACATCGTTAATGATTACGTGACTCTTCGCCCTGCGGGAACTGGATCAATGAAGGGGCTGTGCCCATTCCATGATGAGAAGACGCCTTCATTCCATGTCCGCCCCCACCTGGGCCTGTGGCACTGTTTCGGGTGTGGCGAGGGCGGTGACGCCATCGCGTTCTTGCAAAAGGTTGACCATTTAAGCTTTACCGAGGCCGTGGAACACCTTGCGCAAAAGACTGGCATCACGCTCCACTATGAGGAAGGGGCGAAGGGGCCGGGCGAGTTCGGCAGACGCCAACGTCTGATTGATCAGCACAAGATCGCAGAGGAGTTCTACATCCGCTCCCTGTCCTCGCCAGAGGCTCAGATTGCCCGCGAATTCTTGGCCCAGCGCGGCTTTGACCAAAACGCGGCCGCTACCTTCAGCATTGGCTATGCACCTAAAGGCTGGAACAACCTCACAAATCTGCTTCGCTCTCGCGGATTCCAGGATCAAGAGATAGTGAAGGCGGGCCTTGCAAGTAACGGCAATCGCGGGATTTATGATCGTTTTCGAGGGCGCCTAACTTGGCCAATCCGGGACCTAACAGGTGCGACCATCGGATTTGGTGCGCGTAGATTGCATGAGGACGATCAGGGGCCGAAGTATCTAAATACGCCAGAAACTCCCATCTATCACAAGTCTCAGGTGCTGTACGGGCTAGATCTCGCTAAGCGCAACATTGCAAAAAAGCGCGAGGTAGTGATCGTGGAGGGGTACACGGATGTAATGGCCGCGCACTTAGCTGGCATTGATACTGCCGTGGCTACCTGTGGCACGGCTTTTGGTGAAGAGCACGTGAAGATCATTCGCCGCCTACTGGGCGACGTGGCTAATCCGGCTGCGGGGGTACAACTCTCATCGGGCCTAAGCCTGGGGGGAGAGGTGATCTTCACCTTCGATGGGGACGAGGCAGGCCGGAAGGCCGCTCTGCGAGCATTTGGCGAGGACCAAAGTTTCGCTACGCAAACGTTCGTTGCCGTGGAACGCACCGGAATGGATCCTTGTGATCTACGCATGAACAAGGGCGATGCGGCGTTGATCGAGCTGGTCGAGTCGCGCGCGCCACTGTTCGAGTTTGTCATTCGCTCAACGCTTGCCTCGGTTGACCTCACTACTGCGGAGGGGCGTGTTCACGGGCTTCGTGCAAGCGCTCCGATTGTGGCGGGCATTCGCGATCGCGCCTTGCAACGTGAGTACGCGCGTCAGCTGTCCGGTTGGCTGGGCATGGATGTGCGCGAGGTCTTGCACGCCGTGTCGGTGGCTAGCAGGGGAGCCCGTCGCCTCGACCCGCGGCTTGAGCGCAGCCATGGCGCGCCGGCGCAAGACGCTCCAATGCGCGTTGGTAATGAGGCTGATCCGATTGTACGTCTGGAGAGGCAGGCGCTGGAGGCAATCGTGCAGCACCCGGGCTACGTTTCGGGCTCAGGTTTCGACGAACTTGATGGAGATGCTTTCTCAACGCCGGCCTACCGCGCGGTCCATGACGCGATCCGAGCAGGCGGCGGACTGGCCTCCTATATGGACTACCTGCAAATCACCGAGGCCGAGGTTGGGGTTGGCGATGAGGCCGCGCGCAGAGCTACAGCGCATTGGAATCAGAGCTTGATCGAGTCGGGTAGTGAGGTGGTTGCGAAGGTAATCACGCAGCTTGCGGTGGCGCCACTACCGCAGGATGATCCGGAACGCCTCCGCGACTACTGCTTTGGCGTGGTTCGCGCGTTGGTACGCAATGGGCTTAATCGTCAGATCGGTTCGCTGAAGGCTTCGCTCGGTCGCTATTCGTTTGACTCTGACGAATATCAGGCGGCGTTCAGTGAGCTACTGCGTCTGGAAGAAAAACGCCGCTCACTCACAGAGGATCTTTAATCGATCGGCTCGATCGTCGCACCCGCCGAAACCCGCTATGTAACTCAGTCGATTCGCAAGACAGAAGTCTCGCAACGACTGGTCAGAATCAGGCGATAGGAAAAGCCCGTCCTTTCAGACGGGCTCTTGTTTGCTCCCGCGGCTGGATTCGAACCAGCAACCGTTCGATTAACAGTCGAATGCTCTGCCGTTGAGCTACGCGGGATTGCTTAGCGCGAAATACACTCTACATACTTTTTTGCCCCGTGCCAAATCGGGATTGAAGCGGTCTATTTACCGCTCTAATCCAACAGATTCACGCAGGTTTCGTTCCAGTTCGAATGCGAGCTTTTCGCCTTCGTTATCTAGATCACCGCCGGCTGTTAGCGTTGAAAAAAGATTGCCGTTGCTAGAGCGCCGAATGGATGCGCGGATCCACGTTCCATCTGCAGTTTTACGCGAGGTGGTAGAAATATAGGTGTACTCGATGAACTCCTCGAGCTGCGACATAAATCGGCGAACATCGTCTTCCAGCGTAACGCCGTGCCATGGCTCACGGGTAGGATCTACCCAGCGGATAATGAGCATCTGGCTACCCGCCTCCCAAACGGCGTGCTGGATCTCGTGCCAGTGTGCAACAAATGCCACGTCCTCGTCACTAATTACCACAGGACCAAGCTGTGCGAGCAGTAGCCAAGCTCCACCCTCAAGCTCAATGGCCGGACGTTTGGCGTCTGCTTTTGTTAAGAAGTTCGCTTGAAGTGAGCTCGCAATGGCTCTTGGAAGCTTAAATTTCGTAGCTGAAGTCATAGCCTTCACTGTACGATAACCACGCTCTCCTCACATCAGCGCTCGTGAAACGGTGCGCGGTAGATGCTTAGATTGGTTTGATTCACAGTCGCCTAGCTGGCATGATTTACCCAGGCCCTGATAGCTCAGTCGGTTAGAGCAGCGGACTCATAATCCGTCGGTCCCGGGTTCGAGCCCCGGTCGGGGCACTTTTTATGGCCGCGCCCCGCGCTTACTTTGTTGCTCCACTGCTGTTGTAGAACGGGGCAAACTGCGTGGGCTCCGTGGGCGCTTCTTTTGGAACATCGGTTTTCGTGATGCCCGGCGTTGCAGGAACATTCCCAATGCTTACCCACGACGCCAACTGGGCGGTGAGTGCTTCGAACGCAAGCGGATACTGTGCGTCATCCTCGCCAGGCAGGACGAGGTAGGGGCGGTCAACCAAGAACGCCAGGTTAGTGGCAAATAGTTCGTTCTCCGCGCCGCTAAGCCCCGTCTCATCCCCTTCGTCAGCAGGCGTTAAACATGACAGGGTGCGCTGATCCGGCGCTCCAGCGTTGATTGCACGCTGCGAAAAAGCAACGAGGTCGTCTACTTGCGCGCGGGCCGTTACCTCGGTAGCGGAAGGCCCATCCGCGTCATCGCCGGCCCCGTAATAAGCGATCCACTGCGCAGCGCAGTCCCATTGTGCGGCAACTTCACCAAGATTCTTGAGGTCGGAGCGGCCTGCTACGTCTTTGCGAGGTTCAGCCTTAGGGGTGGTAAAAGCCGGGAGGGTGGGTTGGATTTCAAGCAGGTTCGCCAATTTGAGGCCATCGGCCAGCCTTCCGGCGGCCACGGAGGCGGCGGCCAGCTGATCGTCTTTGGAGTCGAGTTCGGTGGCGGCTGCGAGATCGGCGGTGGCGGTACCGATGGTGAAGTCGGTGAGTTCGGCCCACGTGTGGCTTGCCCGGGGCACGGGATCGGGCAGGGGAGCGCCATCTGGCACATTCTCTCCCCACGGATCCCACAATCCACCAAGCAGTTCGGCACGCTGTTTCGATTTTTCACCCAGATCAGCGGCGAAAGCCATACAGGGCTTACAGTCCTCGCCTGGTTGTGCGAGGCTATCGAGTACCGCGGTTTCGTTGCGAACAAGCCGTTGGAACACCTCTTGGGACTCCAGGACGTTCGGTAGTTGCGGTCCGTCTTGCTCGATGTAAACGCCCGTGCAGCCGGTTAGAGACGCGGCGGCGATTCCGGCGGCGAAGATTGGGACTACAATTCGTTTCGAAGCGAGAGCTTGAGTTTTCGTGTCGTTCTTCGCGTCAGCCGCGGATTCGTGCGTTATTGAAGGCATGTGTGCATAATAGTCTGATTGAGGGCTCAGGCTCGAACCAGTCCCGCTCTTTAAGGAGAATGATGTCAAAAGCCATCGAGGCTCGGATTGAGGCGCTCGTAGCTCCGATTGTGAGCCGTGCAGATCTGTTCTTGGAATCGGTAACTGTAACTAGGGGTAAGGAACCCTTGGTGCGGGTGACGGTTGATTTGAAGGAGGGCGTGGGGTCGGTGGACGCCGACGACATGCTCCAGGTCTCGCGTGAAATCTCGGCGGCTATGGACGAGGCCGATCCGATTGAAAGTGCCTACACGCTTGAGGTTTCAACGCCGGGCGCCGAGCGCAAACTCGAAACTGCGCGGCACTTCTCACGCTGCATCGGTCACTTGGTGGAGATCAAAACGCAAGATGGTGAACGCTTAAAAGGTAGAGTGGTCAGCTCCGACGATCAAAGTGTGACGCTTAGCATCGCGGGTAAAAAAGGTAAGCCTGAGCGCGAAGAGACCGTAGCTCTTGATAAGATCACGAAGGCGCATTCGCGCGTTGACTTCGGTTCGTTAGGTAAGTAGGAGGCTCCCCGTGGAAATCGATATGCGTACACTCCGGGAAGTGGGTGCCTCGCTAGAAATTGATGGCGATACGCTAGTTGCAGCAATTGAGGAAGCCCTGCTGAAGGTCTACCACAAGATGCCCGGGGCTATGGATCAGGCCCGCATCGAGATTGATCAGCGCACCGGCAAGGTTGCCGTGATGGCAACCGAGCTTGATGAGGAAGACAATCCGATCGGCGAGTTTGATGACACTCCCAAGGAGTTTGGGCGTATCGCTACCGCTACCGCGCGTTCGGTGATTGCACAGAGGCTTCGCGAGGCCGAAGATTCAAAGGTGCTCGGCGACTTCCGTAGCCGTACCGGTTCGGTTGTGGTTGGCACCGTGGAGGCGCAGCGCAATCCGGCTTTCGTAATGCTACGCGTGGGCGAGTTCGAGGCTCGCCTTCCCCAATCTGAGCAGGTCCCGGGCGAAGTTTACAACCATGGTGACGTGCTACGCGCTTACGTAGTGGATGTTTCTCGCGGAGAGAAGGGCGCTGCGATCACGGTTTCGCGCACCCACCCCGGCCTGGTTGAAGGCTTGTTTGAGCGCGAGGTTCCAGAGATTCAGCAGGGTCTTGTGCAGATCAAGTCCGTTGCGCGCGAGGCCGGCCACCGCACCAAGATCGCGGTTGCGGCCACACGTGAGGGTGTGAACGCTAAGGGCGCTTGCATTGGTCCCATGGGTAGGCGCGTGCGCGCGGTGATGACGGAGTTGCAGGGCGAGAAGATCGATATTGTTGATTACTCTTCGGATCCGGCTCGCTTCGTTGCTAACTCACTGTCTCCCGCGCGAGTATCTTCGGTCACAATTACTGATCTTGAAGGCAAGAATGCGGAAGTGGTCGTCCCTGACTTCCAGTTCTCCCTTGCTATTGGCCGAGAAGGCCAAAACGCGCGTCTTGCCGCGCGTCTGTGCGGCTTCCATATCGATATTCATTCTGATACGGAGGCCGGCCTGGGGGTCATGACGGGCGATATTTCGCGTCCTGACGTGAGGCAGGGCTCAGAAAATATCGAACCAACGGACTGAAAATAACGATAGGCTTATAAGGAAGCATGCTTATGCGTAGCCGTTTTGCGGATGCACCTCGGCGAACGTGCATAGGATGCCGGGAAGTAGCAACTTCTCAAGAGTTGCTTCGCTGTGTTTACAGTGAGGCCCTTGGAAGCGTTGTTAGTGACCCGCGCCGGAGCATGCCCGGGCGAGGAGCCTGGATTCATCCTCGGCAATCCTGTCTAGATCGGGCAGTGAAAAAGAAGGCGTTTAATCGCGCTCTTCGTTTGCCTGGGGGTAGAAGCCGTGTTTCCTTCTCGATAGATATTTCCGCTCGAGAAGAAAACCAACCAGCGCGCAGGGAGCGCGTTGCGGACGAGTAAATGGAAGCGGGTTGGAAGCTGATGGGCACCCGATGAGTACCCAGCGATGAGCTGCCAGCAGATATAGACGTCCGTCCTGTTCGGGGCGGACCCGAACAGGAGAGTTGTGGCAAAATTGCGTGTACACGAGCTCGCGAAAGAGCTCGGAATCACGAGTAAAGAACTTCTTGCGTACTTGAAGGAAAATGGTGAGTTCGTAAAGTCGGCCTCGTCGACTATTGAGCCTCCGGTTGTTAGAAGAGTTCGCAAGACCCTTGGCGCTAAGCTCGAATCAGAGCAAAGCAAGGAGTCAGCTAAGGCCGATAAGCCGGCGAAGTCAGCAAAATCGGCAAAATCGGCGCCCAAGACTGATGCCAAGGAAGAAAAAGCTAAGAAGGCTTCAGCAAAGCCCAAGGCTAAGACTTCAAAAACCGCGAAGGCGCCAGCGCCGAGTCCAGCAGACGTCATTCCCGGTCCGGCAAAGATCGCGAAGCCGAGTGCGAAGAAGGCTACGCCTGAACCGGTAGCGTCGGAAGCTGAAGGGAAGACGGAGGAAGCGAAGCCTAAGGATGAGGCAACGCCGCGCCCCGGCAATAACCCATTCTCTTCGCAGCAGGGCATGCCTAGGCCGGGACCGCGTCCGGGTAATAATCCGTTTGCAACCCAGCAGGGCATGCCTAGGCCGGGACCGCGTCCGGGCAACAACCCATTCGCTTCGCAGCAGGGCATGCCTCGGCCAGGTGGTGGCCGCGGCACCGACCGCAACGATAAGTCGCATCGCGGTCAACGGGGTGGACGCAACGCATCCGAGACGGCTTCGGCACGCGGTGGCAAGAGGCGCGGACCTCGTCCGTCGCCCATGATGATGCCGGGTCATTCCACACTCGGACAGCCGGGCCGAAACAACGCTCCTGAGCGTGGCAACCGTCAGAGCAGGCGTTCTAACCGTTCCAGCTCGCGCCAGTCGCAGGCTCCTAGCTTCGGCCAGCAGCCGCCAATGTCCGCGCCTCCACGCGGTGGTCGTGGTGGTCGAGGGGCAACGCAGGGTGCGTTTGGTCGAGGAACCGGTAAGCGGGGACGCAAGTCGAAGCGTGCCAAGAGGCAAGAATTCGAACAACAGAGCGCGCCGGTCATTGGCGGCGTGCAGATTCAGCGCGGCAACGGCCAGACTATCCGTATCCGTCAGGGCGCTTCGCTGGCCGACCTAGCGGAGAAGATCGATGCGAATCCCGCATCGCTCGTAACCGTCTTGTTTCATCTCGGAGAGATGGCAACCGCAACGCAGTCGCTCGATGAAGACACCTTCACGCTTTTGGGTGAAGAAATCGGCTACAAGGTTGAGGTTGTGTCCCCAGAAGATGAGGATCGCGAGCTACTCGAGTCGTTTGACATCGACCTGGAAGCTGAAGAGCTTGACGACGTGGAGCACCTTGCCCCGCGTCCGCCGGTTGTAACCGTCATGGGTCACGTAGACCACGGTAAGACCAAGCTTCTTGATGCCATCCGGCACACGGATGTTGTGGACCGCGAGCACGGTGGCATTACCCAGCACATTGGTGCGTACCAGGTGCATGTGAAGCATGAGGACACCGATCGTTTGATCACGTTCATTGATACGCCCGGTCACGAGGCATTCACGGCAATGCGTGCGCGTGGCGCTCAGGTAACGGATATTGCGATCCTGGTTGTCGCAGCGGATGACGGCGTTATGCCGCAAACCGTTGAGGCGATTAACCACGCGCAAGCCGCTGATGTGCCGATCGTTGTGGCGGTAAACAAGGTTGATAAGGACACTGCGAACCCGGATAAGATCCGCCAGCAGCTCACGGAATACAACCTCGTTGCTGAAGAGTATGGCGGCGACGTCATGTTCGTGGATGTGTCGGCAAAACAGCGTAAGGGTATTGGCGACCTGCTGGAGGCCGTTCTACTTACCGCTGATGCCGCCCTCGATCTGGAAGCGAATCCGGATACGGACGCCCGCGGCGTTTCGATTGAAGCGAATCTAGACCGTGGTCGAGGAGCGGTTGCAACGATGCTGGTTGAGCGCGGCACATTGCGCATTGGTGACGCCGTTGTTGCAGGCTCGTCCTACGGGCGCGTTCGCGCGATGTTTGACGAGTGGGGCAATGAGGTTGAAGAGGCCGGCCCAGCACGTCCGGTTCAGGTTCTTGGCCTAACGTCCGTGCCGCGCGCCGGTGACTCGTTCCTAGTTGCGCCGGATGACCGTACGGCCCGGCAGATTGCGGATAAGCGTGAGTCTGCAGAGCGTCAGGCTCAGCTGGCTCGCAGGCGCAAGCGCGTTACGCTTGAAGACTTCGATAAGGTCCTCAAGGAAGGCAAGGTTGACACGCTTAACCTCATCATCAAGGGTGACGTTTCGGGTGCTGTTGAAGCGCTTGAAGATTCGCTGCTCAAGATTGATGTGGGAGAAGAGGTCCAGCTGCGCATCATCCACCGCGGTGTTGGTGCGATTACGCAGAACGACGTTAATCTTGCAACGGTTGATGACGCTGTCATTATTGGCTTCAACGTTCGTCCGAATGAGCAGGTTGCAAGCCTGGCCGATGAAGAGGGCGTGGAGATCAAGTACTACACGGTCATCTACCAGGCGCTTGAAGAGATCGAGGCCGCGCTCAAGGGCATGCTGAAGCCGATTTACGAAGAGGTTCAGCTTGGTACTGCTGAGATCTTGCAGGTGTTCAAGTCCGGTAAGTTCGGTAATATTGCTGGTTCGATCGTTCGTAAGGGAATCATCAAGCGCAACACGAGTGCACGGCTCGTCCGTGATGGTGTTGTGGTTGCAGAAGACCTCAAGATCGAATCGCTTCGCCGTGAGAAGGATGACGTCACCGAGGTCCGCGATGGTTACGAGTGTGGTATCACGCTTGGCTACAAGGACATTCAGGTTGGTGACACCATCGAAACCTGGGAGATGCGCGAGAAACCACGCGACTAACGCCATTTCCAAGTAGTGCCGGCTCCCGCCCAAAAAGGTGGGAGCCGGTTTATTTTGCTAAATTGAGGCCGGTTCTATTTTTGAGGAGGCCACAGTGGCTGATATTAATCGCCAGCGCAAAGTGGAGGATCGGATTCAGCAGACGGTAGCTCGTTTGCTTGAACGCCGGATTAAGGATCCGCGTTTGGGTTTTGTGACGGTAACTGATGTTCGAGTGACGGGCGATTTGCAACACGCCACGATTTTTTACACGGTGTTGGGCTCGGCGGACGAAGCGGCGAAGAGCGCAAAGGCACTGGAATCCGCTAAGGGGCTGATCCGTTCAGAGGTTGGCAAGGCCCTCGGTATTCGACTCACGCCAACCATCGATTTCCAGGCTGATAGTTTGCCGCAGGCGGCAGCCGATATCGAAGAAACCCTACTAAGGGCGCGTAAGGCTGACGAAGAGCTCGCCCAAACCGCTAAGAACGCCAAGTATGCTGGCGAAGAGGATCCGTACAAGAGCGCTGAGCAAGAGTGAAGCAGCGGCTGGATATGCCTCGCGCGCAGGTAAGCGCGGCTGATGGGCTCCTAATTGTGGACAAGCCCCGGGGCGTAACAAGTCACGACGTGGTTGGCGCGGTGCGCCGCTTGACAGCAACCCGCAAGGTCGGACACGCCGGCACTCTTGATCCGATGGCCACGGGTGTTCTCGTACTTGGAATTGGGAAGGCAACCCGTTTGCTGACGTTCATTACCGGGGCAGACAAGGAATATCACGCGCGGGTGCTACTTGGGGCCGCAACTGATTCAGATGACGCTGACGGGCAGATTATTTCCGCGCAGGGTGCCCGTGATGTGAGCGCCGAGCGTGTTGATCAGGCGCTTATTTCCATGCGTGGCGAGGTCATGCAGGTACCGGCTAAGGTATCGGCGATCAAAGTTGGTGGCAAGCGTGCCCACGCCCTGCATCGCGAAGGCAAAACTGTGAAACTACAGGCGCGCCCGGTTGTGATTTCGCGCCTGCAACGCACTTCGGATTTGATGCCAACCGAGCTTGGTGATGGCACACCCGCATTGGAGTTCGATCTGGTGGTTGAATGTTCGAGCGGCACTTACGTAAGGGCGATTGCCCGGGACCTCGGAGAAATACTTGGAACCGGAGCGCACCTAACCGCGCTTAGGCGCACCCGGGTGGGGAAGTGGACGCTCGATGAGGCCGTCACGCTAGATTGCCTCGCCAGCTTCGTCTCCAACCAGTGCGAACAGGACCCGCAGCCGATTGACGTGCTTTCTTTGACAAAGGCAGTAACGCAGCAGTTCGGGAGTATCGAGCTCACCGAATCCGAGGCTGAGGCGATGCGCCACGGTAACGCGACAAAGGTAGAGGTACGCACTGCCGACGGACAGATAACTGCCTGCACTTGGAATGGGGAAGCTCGGGCGCTTTTGAAGAGAAGTGGAAAGAAGTATAAACCTGTGCTTGTATTTTCCACGGACCCACTGTGAAAACCGATGGAGGTAAACCCATGGATAATCCGATGAACGAGTTGGGGCTACGCGACATCTCTGCCGCGGGTCAAGAGAAGAAGACCTGCGGTTGTGGTGGTAAGGGCCACGGCGGTGGTGGTTGCGGATGCGGTGGTAAAGGTCGCGGTCATGGGCATGGCCGCGGTGGTGGACACGGTCATGGCGGCGGTGGTTGTGGATGCGGACGCCGAAAGCAACAAGAACAGGCAAAGTAGTCTAGTTTTCCTACCATTCTTGGGAGTTGGCTTTAACTCATGGTGATGAGCGTTTGGCGCGGTCTTGCACAAGTGCCCGAAGGGTTGCGCACGGTTGTAACGATTGGAAATTTTGATGGCGTCCATCGCGGGCACCAACAGCTGATTCGCATGTGTGCGGATCTGGCAGGCAAGAAGGACGCGCTCGCAGTGGCTATCACCTTCTTCCCACATCCGGTGCAAGTGCACTGTCCGGGGCGCAACCTGAAGCTCATCACTACGCTGGTCGACCGCTTGGACGCGCTTGCCGGATACGGTATTGATGCAACGCTGGTACTCGACTATAACGAGGCGCTCTATTCGCAAACGCCGCGCGAGTTTATCTCAAGCATTAGCAAGTCTCTGGGTGTACAGGGCATTGTGGTTGGCGAGGATATGAAGTTCGGTGCCGGGAATTCCGGCAGCATCTCAACCCTGCGAAGTCTGAGCGAAGAGTTTGGCTTCGACGTGATAGGGCTTCCCGACATCGTCGATGAGAACGGCACGCGCTGGTCTTCATCCTGGGTGCGTGAGCTGTTGCAGGAGGGCGAGGTGGCCGAGGCCGCTCGGGTTCTCGGGCGTCCGCATAGAATTCGAGGCGTTGTGAAGCATGGGCATAAGCGAGGCCGCGAGCTGGGTTTTCCAACTGCAAATCTGGAGGAAGACTGCGATGGCGTGATCCCGGCAGATGGGGTGTATGCCGGCTGGCTTACTCGTCAGGTGGCGGATGCGCCCGCAGGCGTGTTCTTGCCGGCGGCTATCTCGGTGGGCACGAATCCCCAGTTTGATGGGGTTTATCGCACCGTTGAGGTGCATGTGCTAGGCCGTTCGGATTTGAACCTGTATGGCGAGAAGATCGCGGTTTCGTTTGTTAAGCGTTTGCGCGGCATGAAGAAGTTCGATTCGGTTGAAGAACTCCTTGCGCAAATGGATGAGGACATTCGCGAGTCCGCATCCGTTTTGGGTGTAGCGGTTGCGGGCCGGGTGGATCCAAGTGCTGTTACGGCCGGTTAGGTGTCTAATATCACGGCGTAAAAGGCACAGAACCTGAGGCCAACTCCAGATGTTGACCAGGCGCATGGTATCGTAAAGGTTGCCGTGAATCGGCCACGGACGCGTTATGCCCGGGTGAACAGGCCCCGGAGCGCCGTGCAACGAGATTATTAAGGAGAACCCATGGCCCTTTCTAAGGATGTCAAGGAACAGATCATCAAAGAGTACGCAACTCACGAGGGCGACACGGGTTCGCCCGAGGTTCAGATTGCGCTCTTGACGCAGCGTATTCGTGACCTCACTGAGCACTTTAAGACGCACAAGCACGATCACCACTCCCGCCGCGGTCTTATGCTGCTGGTTGGTAAGCGTCGTCGTCTGCTCGGCTACCTAGCCGATGTTGATATTGAGCGTTACCGCGCGCTGATTGCCCGTTTGGGTCTGCGTCGATAGCGTTTGGTGGCCCGACTCCCGCTGGGAGCCGGGCCATATTTTCCGTATCAGGATATTTTGGCGCGCCTAGCGCCCTACAGTTTGAAGATGGTTGGACTGCCGCTTGGAGCGCGGTCCTCGGTAGTGGCTTCCGGAGATTGTTTTCCGTGGGTCTCAATCGAAGGCCGGTCCGGGGCAGTCTCTAATGAAAAGGAGATTTCCCATGATGGAGGGAGATGACATCACCGCAGTCGAAACCGTGATTGATAACGGTAAGTTCGGCAAGCGCGTGATTCGTTTTGAAACGGGCCGTTTGGCTCGCCAGGCCGCAGGCTCCGCGCTTGCGTACTTGGATGATGAGACCACGATTCTTTCGGCCACGACGGTTGGTAAGCACCCGCGTGACCAGTTTGATTTCTTTCCGTTGACGGTTGACGTGGAGGAGCGCCAGTACGCGGTTGGTCGTATCCCGGGTGGTTTCTTCCGCCGCGAGGGGCGCCCGGGCGAGGAAGCCATTTTGGCTTGTCGTCTGATTGACCGTCCGCTTCGCCCCGCGTTTGTGAAGGGCCTGCGTAACGAGGTTCAGGTTGTAGGTACCGTGCTGGCTGTGAACCCGCAGGATCCGTACGACGTCCTCGCGATCAACGCCGCTTCGCTGTCCACGCAGATTTCGGGTCTACCGTTTTCTGGCCCGATCGGTGGTACGCGCCTGGCTTTGATTGATGGCCAGTGGGTTGCGTTCCCGCGCTATTCCGAGATGGAACGTTCCACTTTCAACATTGTGGTTGCAGGCCGCGTTGTTGACGGCGATGTTGCGATCATGATGGTTGAGGCCGGTGGCGGCGACTCGATGATTGACCTCATCGAAAATGGTGGCACTACTCCGACGGAAGATGTTGTTGCTGACGGCCTTGAGGCCGCGAAGCCGGTCATCCGCCAGCTGTGTGAGGCCCAGCTTGAGATCGCGCAGAAGGTCGGTAAGGAAACCGTTGAGTTCCCGCTGTTCCTCGACTATCAGGATGAGCACTACGATGCTGTGAAGGCCACTGTTGAGTCTGATCTGTCCGAGGCTCTCACGATTGCAGAGAAGCTTAAGCGCGAGGATCGCATCGACGAGATCCAACAGAAGATGCTTGAGGACCTTGCAGAGAAGTTCGAAGAAGAGGAAGAGAAGGATCTAAAGGCCGCCTTCCGCGCGATTGAGAAGGAGCTCATGCGTGACCGCGTGCTCCGTCACGGTCAGCGTATTGATGGACGTACTCCAACGGAGATTCGTTCGCTTGCAGCAGAGGTGGAGGTGCTTCCGCGCGTTCACGGTTCGGCTCTGTTCCAGCGTGGTGAAACCCAGATTATGGGCGTTACCACGTTGAACATGCTCCGCATGGAGCAGCAGCTGGACAACCTGTCACCGCTACAGTCCAAGCGCTACATTCACCACTACAACTTCCCGCCGTACTCCACGGGTGAGACGGGCCGTGTAGGCTCACCGAAGCGCCGCGAGATCGGTCACGGTGCGCTTGCGGAGCGCGCCCTCGTTCCGGTTATTCCAAAGCGTGAGGATTTCCCGTACGCGATCCGTCAGGTGTCGGAGGCGCTCGGTTCGAACGGCTCGACCTCGATGGGTTCGGTTTGCGCGTCCACGCTGTCGCTCCTGCAGGCCGGCGTGCCGTTGCGTGCCCCGGTTGCGGGTATCGCAATGGGCCTCATTACCGGTGAGGTAGATGGTGAGCAGAAGGCCGTTACGCTAACCGACATCCTCGGTATTGAGGATGGCTTTGGCGACATGGACTTCAAGGTCACTGGTACTCGCGACTACATCACGGCTCTGCAGCTTGACACGAAGCTTGATGGCATCGATTCGCAGGTGCTCAAGGAAGCATTGGCGCAGGCTCGTGAGGCCCGCTTCGTGATTCTTGATCTCATCAACCAGGCTATTTCTGAGCCGGATGAGATGTCACCGTTCGCACCACGCATTATTTCGGTTCAGGTTCCGGTTGAGAAGATCGGCGAGGTCATTGGCCCGAAGGGCAAGATGATTAACCAGATTCAGGAAGACACCGGTGCGGACCTCACCATTGAGGACGACGGCACGGTTTACATTGGCGCCGAGACCGGCGAGGCTGCAAATGCGGCTCGTGACATGGTCAATGCCATTGCAAACCCGCAGCTTCCAGAAGTTGGCGAGCGTTACGTTGGCACGGTCGTTAAGACTACTTCGTTTGGTGCGTTCGTTTCGCTCACCCCGGGCAAGGACGGCCTGCTCCACATCAGCCAGGTTCGTCGCCTCGTAGGTGGCAAGCGCATTGACTCGGTTGATGACGTACTTTCGGTTGGCCAGCAGATTGAGGTTGAGATCGCTGAGGTTGATGATCGCGGCAAGCTTTCGCTACACGCGGTTATTGAAGGCGAAGCGGCCGAGGCTGCTAATGAGTCCGAGGAAGATAGCGAACAGCGCGAAGAGAAGCGCTCGGAGCGCCGCCGCTCGAACAACAACCGTCGTCGCCCCCGCACGCGTACGCGTAAGGGCCAGGACGACTAATAGCGTCTAGCGAAGCGCGGGGAGTGCTGTTGCATTCCCCGCGCTTTGTTTATACCTCTTTTTATTCCCTATATGATTGGGTTTGTTGTCTTGATTGGGAGGGCGAAATGCGCCGCTATACAGATTTGTTCGTGATGCTTGCACTGCTGGTGCTCGATTTCTTGATTGCGGTGATCATGTGGAACACCGTGGATGATGCGTTGAATCCTAGTTCGACATCGCTGGCGTATATGATCATGAGCCTTACGCTGATTGCGATTCCAGGTATAGCAATGGCCGCTGGGCTGGCTCTTGGAAGGGCCACGTGGAATTTGGCGCCCCGCTCGTTCTATCTGGTGGTGCTGGTGGGCGCGGGTCTTGCAGCAGGCCTAACCTGGGTCGCTTCGTTGGCACTGGCAGGCGCAGACGTGGTGGTTTCGCTCGGCAACGCAGTTTTTGCGATGGTAGTACTGGCGGTCGCATCTTTGGTTGGCTTGATCTTGGGGCTAACGGGGGCAGTTCCAACCGCGAAGGTGCTGGGCGCGTCGCTGAAAGAGTCCGCTAAGAGTAACGGGACTGCGAGCTCGGTTACGAAAACGCCTGCAGTCTCCCCGAATCGCGAGGTCGATAACTCGGCAAGTTCGAATGAGGACGGTGCTACGCCGCGCATGCAAACTCCGGGAACAGCTGCGAGCGCCTCGCCGCGCAAGGTGATTGGCGGGAATGGCGAGGCGGTCGATCCGGGCGACGATAAGTCGAGCCTGTAGACGTTTAAGTAGTAGTTGTAATAGTTGGATAGGATTTCGCGGATGCTTGAGGTTTCTGATCTTCCGCTGGTTTCTTCTGCTGATGAGCGTGCAGCGATCACGTTGCTTGATGATGAAACTTTGATTCAGCGAACCATTTTGCCTGGCGGTGTTCGGGTTTTGTCCCAGCACGTGCCGGCGCAGCGTTCCGTTTCGCTGTCGGCATGGTGTCCGGTGGGCTCTCGGGATGAAGAGCCTGCGCAGGCTGGTTCTACACATTTCTTGGAGCACCTGCTATTCAAGGGTACCCCCACGCGCTCGGCGCAGGATATTGCGAACGCGTTTGATGAGGTAGGTGGCGAGTCCAACGCGGCGACAACGAAGGAATACACGTACTACTGGGCGCGGACGCTGGCTGAGGATTTGCCGATGTCTGTGGCAGTGCTGATGGACATGATGTCCTCATCATTGTTGGACGAGGCCGAGTTTGAGCGCGAGCGGGGCGTGATTCTAGACGAACTCGCGATGGGTAACGATGACCCGGTGGAGATCGTGCATGAGAATTTTGCCAAGGCGATTTATGGCGATCACCCTCTGGGCCGTCCCATAGGTGGTTCGATTGAGACGGTTTCGGCTGCCCAGCGTGATGCCGTGGTGGGTTATTACGACCAGAAGTATAGGCCGTCCTCGCTTGTGATCGTTGCGGCGGGAGCTGTGGACCACGCGGAGCTGTGCGAACTGGTTGGCGCGGCGCTAGCGGGGACGGGATGGGATTTGGATCCGGCCGCGGTGCCTGTATCTACGCGCATTGGCAATCAGCCGGCACCGGTTTTTGATATTCGTGAGGTCCAAAAGGAAAAGCCGGGGGAGCAGGCTCATGTTCTTCTGGGAGGCCGCTCGATTACCGCTAATGACGATCGACGCCCGGCGATGGCTGTGCTACTGAGCATTTTGGGCGGATCGATGTCCAGTCGATTGTTCCAAGAGATCCGCGAGCGTCGCGGGCTTGCTTACACCACGTATGCGTTTGACACGGCGTACGTCGATTACGGCCATTTTGGGATGTATGCGGGATGCGCGCCAAAAAATGTGGACTTAGTGGAACAGCTGATGCGTGAGCAGCTGGTGGATCTTGCCACTGTCGGCCCAACTGATGCAGAGCTTGCCCGAGTGAAGGGCCAGTTGCGCGGGGCTATGGCACTTGGATTGGAAGACTCCGGTGCTCGCATGGCGCGTTTGGGGCGCGCAGAGGTGGTTCACGGCAGGTTCATTCCGCTGGAGCTTACTCTGTCGCGTATTAATGCGATTACGGGCGCTGATGTGGCTGATCTTGCTCAGTTCTTGCTTGATCAGCCCGCGTGCCGATCCGTTGTGATGCCCATTTAGTGACCTGTGGTCGAGGAAGTTTAGGCGCAAAGATAGGGTGTTGTCATGGTTAAAGTTGCGGTAATTGGTGCAAAGGGCCGGATGGGCTCCACTGTGTGTGCGGCGGTTCAGGCTGCCTCCGATTTGGAAGTTGTTGCCCGGCTTGATGCGGGTGATGCGATAAATGAGCAGTCGTTGGCTGGTGCCAGTGTCGCCGTTGTGTTTACGGTTCCAAGCGTGAAGTTGCAAAACGTTCTTGACTTGTTGGCTGCGGGTGTTCACGCGGTGGTGGGCACGTCTGGTTGGGCCGATGACGAGCTGGACCAGGTGCGTGCGGCTCAGAAGAAGAGTAGCGCAAACGTGTTTATTGCCCCGAACTTCGCATTGTCGGCGGTGCTGGCGATGGAGTTTGCCGCCAAGGCAGCGCCCCTGTTTGAGTCCGTTGAGATTGTGGAGATGCACCACCCGAATAAGGTAGACGCTCCCTCTGGTACTGCGGTTGCAACCGCGCAGAAGATTTCGCAGGCGAGGAAGCAGGCGGGCTGTGAGCCAATGCCAGATGCAACGGAAGCTGACCCGCAGGGTGCGCGCGGCTCGCGATATGCAGGAGTGCCGGTGCACGCTTTGCGTTTGCGAGGAATGACCGCAACAGAAGAGGTCCTGCTGGGCAATCCCGGTGAGGTGCTTACGATCAGAACCGACTCGTTCGACCGTGAGTCGTTCATGCCGGGCGTGTTGTTGGCGGTGCGCAAGATTGCTGATACTCCGGGCGTAACGGTTGGCCTGGAACACTTGCTTGAACTGTAGATTGGGCACGAATTTTGGATAGGTTTCACCACAAGAGTGCGCTAAACGCGGATCGGTCGGTGCGTCCAAGCACGGTGGAAGACGCCCCTGCGATTGCACGCATCCAGGCTGAAGGGATGTTGGAGTCGCTGGCGCAAGGCATTGAGGGAAAGCTCGATCCTCGGGTTGCGGCCGCGCTGGACGAGGACGCCATGGCGGTCTCGTGGCAGGAGTCGATCGCGTCTCCTCCCGCGTCCGGATTTAGGATCCTCACAGCGCTGGATTCCCACCTCGTCGCTGGTTTTGCAGGGGCTGTACCTGCCGAGCCTGTGCCGGGTGTAGAGGGCTTGGATGAGCCGGGTACAGAGATCATAGCGCTGGAGGTGGATCCTGAGCATGGGGGAGAAGGCCATAGGTCGAGGCTCCTGGCGGCGCTTTCAGATTTGGCACAAGAGGAGGGCGCGAAGAACATCCGCGTGTGGATTGTGGCCGGAGATGGCCAGAAGATCCGTTTATTCCAGGAGGCCGGTTTTGGGCCGGCCGGCATTTTGCGCAAGCTGGAGGTCGGTCCGCACCGCGTGGTTGAACACCTATGGTGGGCAAAGTTTTAGCCAAAAATTGTAATCTTTGGTTCAAGTAGCGGACACCTGCTGGCTTTCGAAACCGCGATGGCTAGCATGGCATCATGAGCGAAGTTAAGCACCCGATTGGTCAGCAGTCCGTAGCGATGGTTACGCCGTTCCACGAAGACGGCTCTTTGGATATAGAATCCACGCAGCGCTTGGCAAAGCATCTGGTTGATTCGGGCACCGACTGTGTTCTCATTTCCGGTACTACCGGCGAGGCCCCCACAACGTATCAGCCGGAGAAGAACGAGCTGACTGACGCGGTTGTTGAAGCCGTGGGTGAGCGCGCATTTGTGCTTGCAGGTGCGGGCTCAAATGATACGGCTCACGCGGTGCGTATGGCGGTGAATGCGCAGGAACACGGTGCGGATGGACTGTTGGTGGTTTCCCCGTACTACAACCGTCCGTCGCAGAGGGGATTGCGCGCACACGTTGATGCAATCCTTAGCGAAACTACGCTGCCCGTGGTCCTCTATGACATTCCGGGACGCACAGGCCTCGCGTTTTCAGATGAAACGCTGGACTACTTTGCAGGCAATGAACGTATCGTCGCGGTGAAGGATGCCACCGGTAAGCCGGAGCAAGCGATTAAGCGGATGAACCGCACTGGGATCGCCTACTATTCGGGTGATGACGGCTTGAACTGCATGCTGATGGCACAGGGCGCTTCGGGCATTATTTCGGTGGTTGGCCACGTTGCAGGTGCTTTCTTTAGGCAACAGATTGATGCAATTAACGAGGGCGATATTGATACGGCAAGGAACATTCAACGCTTGCTGACGCCGCTCATTGATTCGATTATGGGTGGAGGTCAGGGAGCCGTGATGGCGAAGGCCGCGGTGCACATGATGGGAATCATTGAAAGTGATCGCCTGCGTTTGCCGCTCGTCCCGGCCTTGGATGAAGAGCTGGACCGCATGCGTCGCGTTATGGAGGACCTGGAGCTTTTGTGAGTAGATAGCCGCCTCGGCTAACTCGTGGCACAATTGAAGCATGATGTCTTTATACGATGCTCTGCCGAAGCCGCCGAATCTCGAACCTGATACTTTGCGCGTTGTTCCTTTGGGAGGGCTGAAGGACATCGGCCGTAATATGACGGTTTTTGAGCTGAACGGGCAGCTCCTGATCGTTGATTGCGGTGTGCTATTTCCCGAAGAGCTCCAGCCGGGCGTGGATTTAATTTTGCCGGACTTCAGCTACATTGAGGATCGTCTAGATGACGTTGTGGGGATGGTGCTAACTCACGGGCATGAGGACCATATTGGAGCGGTTCCGTACCTGCTGAAATTGCGTAGCGATATTCCGATTTATGGTTCTGAACTAACCCTTGCTTTTGTGCAACCTAAGTTGGATGAGCATCGCATTGAGGGCTTTGATTTGAATGTGGTTGCTGAGGGCGATCGCGTGCAGCTCGGCGGATTCGATCTTGAGTTCGTGTCGGTTACGCACTCGATTCCAGACGCCCTCGCGGTGTTCATCCGCACAGCCGCAGGAACCGCCTTGATTACCGGCGATTTCAAGATGGATCAGCTTCCTCTCGACGGCCGTTTGACGGATTTGCGCGCATTCGCCCGATTCGGCGAGGAAGGGGTGGACTTGTTCCTCGTTGATTCAACCAACGCGGAGGTTCCTGGTTTTGTAACCCCGGAGCGTGAGATTGGTCCGGTTTTAGAGGATGTATTCCTACACGCCACGGGGCAGATCGTGGTGGCCTCGTTCGCGTCTCACGTGCATCGCGTGCAACAGGTGTTTGACGCCGCCGTGATGACGGGCCGCAAGGTCGCGCTGATCGGGAGGAGCATGGAACGCAACATGCGGATCGCCTCCGAACTTGGGTTCTTGGATATTCCTGATGATGTGATCGTCACCAGCAAGCAGATTGCACAGCTTAAACCCGAACAGCGGGTGTACATGGCTACCGGTTCGCAGGGTGAGCCGATGGCAGCGCTGGGGCGGATTGCGCGTGGCACGCACCGGTTTGTTGAGGTAGGTCCTGGCGATACGGTGGTTTTCGCCTCCTCGCTTATTCCGGGCAATGAGAATTCCGTTTACCGCGTGATCAACGGGCTTACCAGGTTGGGAGCTAAGGTGGTACACCAGGCAAATGCGAAGGTGCACGTGTCGGGCCACGCTGCTGCAGGTGAGCTCCTGTACTGCTACAACATCATTCAACCGAAGAACGTTATGCCGATCCACGGCGAGGTTCGTCACCTCGTTGCCAATGGGGCACTAGCGGTGAAAACCGGTGTGCCGGCCGGCAACGTGATGCTGGCCGAGGATGGCGTGGTGGTTGACCTGAAAGATGAGGAAGCCAGCGTGGTTGGAGCTATCCCTTGCTCCTACATTTACGTGGATGGGCGTAGCGTGGGCGACCTGGATGAGTCCGAGCTACAAGATCGCCGCGTCCTCGGTTCTGAAGGTTTCATTTCAATCTACGCGGTTGTGGATCTGGAACACGAAATGATTTTGTCTGGCCCAACTATTAAGTCGGTGGGCATGGCCGAAGAAGATTCCGTGTTTGAGGAGATCGAACAGGACGTTAGGGATGCGCTGGCTAGGGCGCTCGAAGATCCTGAGGCGGACACGTACTCGTGCCAGCAGGCAATGCGCCGCGTGATTGGTCGCTGGGTGGGTCGCAAGTTGCGTAGGCGTCCAATGATTGTCCCCGTCGTAGTAGAACAGTAGGAGGGGAGTTGGCGCGCTTTTTATCAACTGAGCCGGTGGTTTTGAACCTGCCGATTGCTATTGAGAAGCTCCCTGAACGCGGCTCCATGATCCCCGCGCGTTCCGTACTCTCCAGTCCAGGTGGAGGCTACCTGGGCATGGTTGCGGTGGCGAACATGGGAGTTACTACAGGCATGTTGTCTATGCTTGGCACAGGCCCGAACTCCTACATGATCCGTAAAGATCTTGAAGAAAATGGGGTTCAGATTCTGACCAGCGAGGTGATGGGCGACATTGGCGTGTCAATCCAGCTGGTTGAGGACGAGGGTGATAACACCGTTATAGTTTCCGCAGGCGTTGAATCTGACCTGCTGCTCGATCAGATCGAGCAGATCGAGCTGGAGGATGGGGACGTCCTTTTGGTGCACGGATCGGCGATCAGCAGTGGCGAGACCGGACGGCGTTTTGCAAACTGGGTGAACAGTATTGATCCGAAGGTAAAAGTGGTGCTGGCGCCCTCACCAATGATCGATACGATTGAGCCGCATTTGTGGCAGCCGTTGCTTCAGCGAGCTGACGTTTTGACTATGAACTTGCGCGAATCTGGCCTCCTGCCACTTATCTTGAAGCAAGTTGATCCTGCGCGCATGCTGGAAGACTACTTGAAGCCGGATTGTGTTCAAGTCACGCGAATGGGATCGCTCGGTTGTCAATATCGCGAGGGCGTGACTGGTCAGCTGAAACAGGTACCGGCATACGCAACGCTGGCGGTGGATACCTCTGGTGTTGGTAACGTGCACATCTCGGTGATGTGCGGCGGCCTGGCACGCGGCCAGGACGTGTATCACGCACTATCAATGGCTAACGCCGCTGGTGCCGTGATGGTTTCGCACGCTTACGCATTCCCTGTGCCAACAATGCGTGAGATTGCCGATGTTATGACGTTTGGTGGCGAAGACGGCGGCGAGTCGTTATAGCAAAAACCGTCGTTGCGATAGCGTGGAATTACTATGCCTAAGAGTCCAGCATCAAATCGCGGGGGTAGTTCCGCGCGCAAAACAAGTAAGGCTACGAAGTCAACGGCTTCGAATCGTTCGCCTCTGATGGAAATGTTCGTTTCGATGGGGCGAGGTGTGGCGAACGCGTGGCGCGGCTTCTTGTCTATTGATGCGCAGTTGCGCCGCGATGGTCTTGCGTTCGTGCTACTTGCTTTGGCCGCGGTTTTCGCCCTTCGCGAGTGGTTCCACATTTCCGGTAGTGCGGGCGCCTTCCTCCACCACGTGGCGGCGGGTGCCGTCGGTATTTTCTCGGTGGTAGTGCCGATTGCGCTCGTGTGGTGGGCTGTTGAGCTCTTTCGTGCGCGCACGCATAACCGCTTGCCGCACCGGTTTGCAGGAAGTTTAGGAATATCGATTGCTCTAACCGGCCTCGTGCATGTAACTAGTGGAAATCCGCGGATACAAGATTTTGGTTTGATTGAAGAGGCCGGCGGCGTGCTCGGCTGGTTCATGGGTTATCCGCTGGCAACACTGCTGTCTGCCTGGGGCGGGGCGATTATGTTGCTGTTGCTGTTTGCCTATTCGATTTTGGTTTATACGCAAACGCCGGTGAAGGAAGTTCCACAGCGGATCCAGGCGCTCTTCGACCGGATTTCCCGCAGGGGTGAAGGTGATAAAAAGAGCGGTCGAATTGACTCTTACGATGCGGATGAGCCCTTCGTTAGTCCCAACGTTTCTCAGCCTGGCTTTGAAGCATTTGAGGAGCCGCAAGATTCCGACTTTTACGAGGAGTCCCCGTCTTACGAGACGCAGCTCATCGAACCACAGGCCTACGAGAGCACAGATGAAACAACCCTCATGCCGGCTGGCTCCAGTGATCTTCCCACCACAACCGCGATGGAGCTGGAAGACGGAGCGGTTTACAACCTTCCCTCTGATGATCTATTGATTAAGGGCCCGCCGCACAAGAAGCGTTCAGCTGCGAACGATTGGGTTGTGGGCGCTCTGCAAAGCACGTTAGACGAGTTTGGCGTGGATGCGAAGGTCACCGGTTTTTCGCGCGGTCCAACGGTTACCAGGTACGAGGTGACACTGGGCGCGGGCGTGAAGGTGGAACGCATCACGCAGCTGGAGAAGAACATTCGCTACGCGGTTGCTTCTTCGGAAGTACGCATTCTATCGCCTATCCCCGGTAAGTCAGCGATTGGCGTGGAGATTCCAAACACGGATCGCGAGACCGTGGCACTTGGTGACGTTCTCCGGTCTGGCGCTGCCCGTGGTGATGATCATCCGCTGGTTGTTGGCGTTGGTAAAGATGTCGAGGGCGGATACGTGGTCACCAACATTGCCAAGACTCCGCACCTACTGGTGGCAGGTGCTACTGGTTCGGGTAAGTCTTCGTTTGTTAACTCTATGATCACGTCGATCATGATGCGTGCAACTCCCGCGCAGGTACGCATGATTTTGGTTGATCCTAAACGCGTGGAGCTCACTATTTACGAGGGTATTCCGCACCTCATAACTCCCGTGATCACCAACCCGAAGAAGGCTGCCGAAGCCCTCGAATGGGTGGTGAAAGAGATGGATCACCGCTACGACGATCTGGAAAAGTTCGGATTTAAGCACGTCGATGACTTCAACAAAGCAATATTGGCCGGTCAGGTGGAGCTTCCCCCAGGTTCAGAGCGCAAACTCGCGCCCTACCCGTACCTGCTTGTTGTAGTGGATGAGCTCGCCGACCTCATGATGGTCGCCCCGCGCGACGTTGAGGCCTCCATTCAACGAATAACACAGCTGGCACGCGCCGCGGGTATCCACCTTGTTCTGGCTACGCAAAGGCCGTCCGTGGATGTCGTTACTGGCCTTATCAAGTCGAACATTCCGTCACGCCTCGCGTTCGCCACGTCCTCAATGCAGGATTCGCGCGTTATTTTAGACCAGGGTGGCGCCGAGAAACTGATCGGCAAGGGTGACGCCCTCTATCTTCCGCAAGGTGCGGGCAAGCCAAAGCGCGTGCAGGGTGCGTGGGTGACTGAATCGGAGATTCGCGACGTTGTTGAACACGTCAAGGAGCAGATGAAGCCTGTCTACCGCGAGGACGTGATTGTTCCGGCGAAGAAACGCCAGATTGCGGACGACATTGGCGACGACCTCGAGGATTTGTTGCAGGCGGCAGAACTGGTGATCTCGACTCAGCTTGGTTCTACTTCGATGTTGCAACGCAAGTTGCGGATTGGCTTTGCACGCGCTGGCCGTCTGATGGATTTACTGGAGTCGCGCGAAATTGTGGGGCCTTCAGAGGGGTCAAAGGCGCGTGAGGTGCTGGTACCCCCAGAAGAGTTGCCTCGAGTGTTGGCCATGCTACGCGGCGAGGACGTTCCTACCGATACTATTGAAGAAGAATCAGAGGATGCCTGGGAATTGACAGGTAGAGCGTAGGAGTCACGATGGATAGGGCGCAGATGGATGACAACGTCTCGCGTGTACACGAGGGCGAGAACATTTGGAATCTGCCAAATGTTTTGACAATGGTTCGTCTCGTTTTGGTGCCGATTTTTATCATTCTGGTTCTGAACGGCTCGGTTGGCGCCATGTGGGCGGCCCTGGTGGTGTTCGTCGTTGCTGCATTTACCGACCTGTATGACGGCAAGATTGCGCGCGAGCGCGGCATCGTGACTGATTGGGGCAAGATTTGGGATCCGATTGCCGATAAAGCGCTTACACTCGGCGCTTTCGTGGTTTTGTCAATCGCTGGTCTTGTTCCTTGGTGGTTCACGGTTGTAGTGGCGGCGCGTGAGCTTGGGATTACATGGATGCGTTCCAGGTTGTTGAAGCGCGGCATAGTGGTTGCCGCGAATTCGGGCGGTAAGGCCAAGACCGTGTCGCAAATGTTCCTGATTGTGTTTCTTGTGTTCCCTTGGGATTCCGTATGGGGGGTTAGCAACGCCCTATTTGATGTGACGGGTCTTGCGGTGGTGCGCTGGGTTTTGATCGCTATTGCTCTGTTCCTAACCGTCTGGTCAGGCCTACAGTATGTGGTTGCTACGGCAAAGATGAAGAAGTAACTCGCGTTTCAAACTGCAAAGAGGTATACGCCACTTTTAGGTTCGGAATATATTTTCGCGCCATCTGGTTTACCTTGATATGACGGTAAATAGTCGCTTTTTGCATTCGATGCTTGGAGGTAGTGTGGGCAGTACCGCATCCACAATGAGGGATCCCTTACTGCGGGAGGGGGATGAAGCAAGGTACGGTACAGGTATGCAGAACAAAAGTGATACCAAGCCGCTCCTGAGGGAGCAGATTGGTGACGTTTTGCGCCAAATTCGCCGCACCCAAGGACGCACCCTTCGGGAGGTTTCCGCGGATGCGAAAGTCTCACTCGGATACCTGTCAGAGGTTGAGAGGGGCCAGAAGGAAGCCTCTTCGGAACTCCTGATTGCGATTTGCGGGGCTCTTGGCGTACCACTTGCACTGGTGTTGCGCGAGGTTGCCAGCCGTATTGCTGCCCTGGAGTTCGTAGACGTTCCAACGGCTACTCCGGCTGCGTTGGTGGATGGTAGCTTGAGTGACCGGATCACGTTGTTGAGTTGATTACATGACTGTCTCGGAGTTTTGGAAGAGCATCGAAGCCGTCTTTGGATCCTGCTACGGCAGGTCTATCGTTGGTGACCTTTTCCTGCCAAAACTGGGTGGTACTGCCGAGCAGGCGCTGATGAGCGGTTTGGATCCTGAAGTTATTTGGGATGAGTTGATCAGAGAAACTGACATGGGCGACGAAGCCCGCTGGGTACACAGGCGTGAGAAGGTCCTAAGGTAACTAGCCCGAGCTGTACTCGAAAGGGTCCATAGTTGCACGCTCCACAAAACAGGTCGTGGAACCGCATTGAGTTTATTTACAATCCGCAGGCCGGCAATCGGCTAATTCGGCGCAATGTTGGCGTTGTTGCTAGTAAGCTTGCTGAGATTTTCCCGTACTCACATGTTCGTATAAACCCAACTACTGGACCGGGAGATGCAACGGATCTTGCGCGCGCGGCAGCAAAAGAGAGCGGAAGTGACGTTCTCGTTGTGGTTGCGGGTGGCGATGGCTCCGTATCTGAGGCCGCTAATGGCCTGATCGGCTCCACGGCGTCCATGTTGGTCTTGCCTTTCGGATCCGGAAATGACCTCGCCCGCACGCTTTATGGCAGGCGGACGGTGACGCCAACTATGATCCTGGATGCGTTCAAACAAGAAGGTGCGTTTTCGGCTCCAATGGACGCCCTGCACGTTTCGGGAAGCGTGAGGGATAGCCGCGGGGCGCAGGTGCCTAAATTTTCTTACTTCAGCGTGAATGTGATTTCGATAGGGCTGGATTCTAAAGTTGCAATAACAGCGGATAAGATCCAGCGAAAGATCCCGAACACTTTGGGCATGAGTTACATGATCGGGGTTGTGAACGCGCTTTCTTCTGACCGTTCTTGGCGCATGCGGGCCACAATGGAACGGGATGGAAAGCTAGATACGGTAGAGCGTGATTACGTTCTGTGCGCTGTCGGCAATGCGCGGTATTACGGCGGCGGGTTCTTGCCGCACCCGGGTGCAAAGATAAATGACGGCCTTGCGAATATCCTGACTGCGCGTCCGTTAAAGGTTCTTGAGATAGCGAAGTTGCTGGGTAAGTTCCGGCGTGGAGAAACGATCCCCGCAGACATCGCCACGTACGAGCAGGCTTCGTCTGTCTCGATCGAGGCTGTGGATAGCGAACTGGTGCTAACGCTGGATGGGGAAGGCTACTTTGCGGACAGTGTTCGTGTAGACACTGTGCCAAATGTGCTGTCTGTCGCGCTGCCATGTAGCTGGGGACTCCCACCGGCTTTTCAAGCAAACTGAAGCAGTTTTGGCTGGAGGAATCCTGCAACGCAGCCACGCGTCGGGGTTATGAAATAGTGGGATAGATCCCAGCGCCATCTCGCGCGTCGAAGTGTCGAACACGTGTTCGGCGGTTAAGCTTGTGCACAGGTCATGTTCGCTTGGATGCATCCACATCCAGGTGCCTTTCAAAAAGGATGTCCGTGGTCGGCCATAGCATGATTTACGTACCCGGAGAGGGAATACGTTTTTTCGACCAGCCCGGTAAAACGCGCGGAGAGCGCAGGATCTTGAAGGAGCTTAAATGGCCGTTGCACCCGATCGAAATAAGGCATTGGAACTTGCCCTGAGCCAGATTGATAGGCAGTTTGGTAAGGGTTCAGTTATGCGACTGGGGGACGATAATCGTCCGGCAGTCAAAGTTATCCCTACGGGTTCGTTGGCGCTCGACGTGGCGCTTGGTGTTGGCGGTCTTCCGCGGGGCCGTGTAATCGAGATTTACGGTCCGGAATCGTCTGGTAAGACCACGGTGGCGCTACACGCGGTTGCTTCTGCGCAGAAGGCCGGTGGAAACGCCGCGTTTATTGACGCGGAGCATGCTCTGGATCCCGAATATGCCAAGAAGCTTGGAGTAGATACCGATGCGCTCCTAGTGTCGCAACCGGATACTGGCGAACAGGCGTTGGAAATCGCTGACATGCTGATCCGTTCGGGCGGTATTGACATCATCGTTATTGACTCTGTTGCCGCTTTGGTCCCGAAGGCAGAGATCGAGGGCGAGATGGGTGACTCGCACGTGGGCTTGCAGGCTCGCCTCATGTCGCAGGCGCTACGCAAGATTACGGGTGCGCTATCTGCCACGGGAACCACAGCTATCTTTATCAACCAGCTGCGCGAGAAGATTGGCGTATTCTTCGGGTCGCCAGAAACCACTACAGGTGGCAAGGCGCTTAAGTTCTATGCGTCGGTGCGGATCGATGTGCGTCGTATCGAGACACTCAAAGAGAAGGGCAACCCGGTTGGTAACCGTACGCGCGCAAAGATCGTGAAGAACAAGATGGCGCCGCCATTCAAGCAGGCGGAGTTCGACATCCTCTACGGCCTCGGTATTTCGCGTGAAGGTTCCATCATTGATATGGGTGTGGAGACCGGCATTGTTAAGAAGTCGGGCTCTTGGTTCACATACGGTTCGGATCAGCTTGGACAGGGTAAGGAGAACGTTCGTACGTTCTTGAAAGATAATCCGGAACTTGCTGACGAAATTGAGCATCGCATCCTTGTGGAGCTCGGTATCAGGCAAGAGGAAGTCCCCGCATCTTCAGATGCTCAGTCTGATGACGCGCAGGCTGATAAAGGTGGTAAGAAGGCCAGCGCAAAAATCGATCCAGCTGAAGACGCCGGATTCTAATGGTCTCTTTTTACGATCCGGATGAGGGTCGCAAGAAGAAGCGTGTGGACCGGGAAGCGGCCCGGAAGCGTCGCGAGAAGCGACGTGAATGGGCCGCGAACCTGGAAGGCGAGCATGCTATTTCGGCGGCAAAAGAGGCCGTGCTAAAGCAATTGGATAGGCAGGATCGCTCTCGAGGAGAACTGGTCAGCAAACTTAAAGAACGCGGTTTTCCACTTGAAGCCATAGAAGTTGCTATAGACCGGCTGGAAGAGGCCGGTTTGGTGGATGACGAACGTTACGCGAGGATGCTGGTACGCACCCGGTTCAATGAGCGTGGCCTCGTTGGCAGAGCTCTTATTGAGCAGCTACGCAAGAAACAGATCCCGCCTGCGATTATCGATGCTGCGCTGGAAGAAGTTGAGCACGTTTCACTAGAAGAATCAGCACGTGAGATAGCTGCTCGTCGCGCCCGGGCGATGTTAGGTTTAGAAAAACAAAAACAGGTGCGTCGCCTCACTTCCATGTTGGCGCGTAAAGGCTACCCATTGAATGTGTGCTACTCCGTAGTGAATCAGGTTTTGCAGGAGCTGAATGCAGATGGCGATGAATAACGCAGAACTCCACAAGGGCGACGCAAGTACCCTTGCAGAGCCAGATCTACTAGATGTAAGTGCGATTAGTGGTACGGATGGCGTTCTCGCGGACCTATCAGGTGATCACCTAGACAGTATGGCGTTTGCCTCTCAGATAGTTGAAAAGCTCACCTCGAAAGGCCATTCGGTAGCTACTGCCGAGTCACTAACAGCGGGACTGGTTAGCGCGGCGATTGCAGATATACCAGGCGCGTCCAATTGTTTGAGTGGGGGCGTAACCACCTACCAGACGCATACTAAGGCAAGCGTTCTTGGTGTTGATGAGGGCCGGTTGCAGACTAGCGGCCCGGTAGATCCGGATGTTGCACTCCAAATGGCAGCTGGAGTAGCGCGCCTCTTCGGCTCCACCTACGGCGTAGCAACAACCGGTGTTGCCGGCCCCGGGCCTGCGGAAGGGCACCCGGCCGGAACCGTGTACGTCGCGGTGTGGTCACCCGCCCGGTCTAACGCAGTCTTGTATCACTTCGAGGGAGATCGAGCGAGCGTAAGAGCCCAGGCCGCAGAGGCCGCTCTAGCAGAGCTTTTGAAGCTCCTTTAGTCTGACGTTCCGGGTACGTCCTTTCCCTTAATGAAAGCAAGCCACTGACCGTGGAAATCATCGGCCAGGTTCTGCCGGGGAGTAGTTCCTACCAGCGGCGTAGCCATCGGCTCCTCTAACAGGTCGAACGCGAAGGCCATATCAATGCAGTGCCTAGACCACTGCTGCACCTGATCCACACTTGGATCGTCTAAGGCGGGGCACCAGTCAAAAAGGTATAGGGCGGTATGGGCCGCGCCGGTCTCCTTACGGCGTTGCAAAATGCTTTGCGCTGGCCAAACAAAAATTGCGTCGCTAACCAACTGGCCCATGATGAGCGACGTGGTGTTTGCCCGTGGGTGTTCCCGTAGGTAGTTACGAGCGTCTTCCAGTCCGCCTTCGACAAGCACATCAGTTGCGTTTAGAGGGTTAAGCTCGCTGGCCATGGGGGCCAAAATGTCAGTAAATTCCTCGCTTGTCACTGTGAGAAGTAGCGGCTTGTCTGCGCCCACTCCACGATCCACACCTTCGTCGATCGTGTACGGCAGTACAGTTTCTTCTTGCCAGGGTGTAAAAGGCAGGTCCGACATAGGCTTGCCGGCCAGACGGGCGGCAACAAACTGAGCCGCCCCTGGCCACTGTTCGTAGATTCGACGCTCAGCTTCTATCTCAGCTTCAACAAGTCGGTCCTTGGCGCTTGTAATCCCTGCGATAGTTGGCTCGACGCCCAGGTAGTCGGTAACAAGCTTGGTACGATCTTGCGCCATCGCTTCGCTCATCGGGGGAAGCACACCGGACTCGCTGATTGCACGGTCGAAAAATGCCTGTGATGACGGGGCCGTCAGATGGGCAAGAACAGATCCACCGCCCGCGCTTTGTCCCGCAATGGTTACCCGGCTGGGATCTCCACCAAACGCGGATATGTTCTCGCGGACCCATTTCAATGCAGCTTGTTGATCCAAGAAACCGCGGTTAGGGACAGCGTATTTCAGCCAACCAAATCCTTCGAATCCGAGTCGATAAGAGATCGAGACTACAACTACTCCTCGCGCAGCAAACTTTCGTCCATCCGTTATCGGCGAAGCGGCAACGCCAGATTTGAACCCGCCCCCGTGAATCCACACCAGAACCGGGAGATTGCGCGCGTTTTTAGGAGTGAAAATGTTGAGGTTCAAAATCTCGTCGCCCGCGATAGATGGGTCAATCAAAATTGCGTCGGCGGAGTAGGGCCGCTTTTGCGGTGTAGGGGGAAGCGCGGTGCAGTCCCGTACGCCATCCCAGCCTGGGTGAGGCGCGGGAGCCTGAAGGTAGAGATCGCCAACAGGCGCTGCCGCATATGGAATGCCTAAAAACCGGTATACATTTTCATCAAGTGGATGCGGGCTACCAGCAACCTTGCCGTATACAGTTTGAACCGAGTGCATGTCTCTCCTTTATGATTCGAACCAATCCTATCGGTATTCTCGTGTATCTCTGGGCGACTTTGAGGCCAATCACGCAGGCCTCGGTTCGTTACTTTCATGCTGATTAACTACAATCTTGAACGATGAATACTACGCCACGCACTTATTTGATTCGTACACTCGGATGCCAGATGAATGTCCATGACTCAGAGCGTATGGCCGGCCTGCTTGAAACCGAAGGGTACGTTCCAGTTGAGACCGTTCCGCAGGCGGCGGCGCGCGCCACTGAAGCGGGTGATGGGGGAGCCGATGTTGTTGTGATTAACACCTGCTCAGTTCGTGAAAATGCGTCTAACCGGCTGTTTGGTAATCTCGGTCAGCTTGCGCAGGTTAAGCGCGAGCGCCCCGACATGCAGATTGCTGTGGGTGGATGTTTGGCGCAGCAAATGCGCGAAAAGGTAGTTGAGCGCGCTCCGTGGGTGGACGTGGTGTTTGGCACGCACAATATTGACGTGCTTCCTGCGTTGCTGCGCCGCGCTGAACATAACCGCAAGGCTGCGGTGGAGATTGAAGAATCGCTCAAGGTGTTTCCATCCACACTGCCCACTAAACGCGAATCGGTTTATTCAGCATGGGTTTCGATCTCGGTGGGTTGTAACAACACCTGTACTTTCTGCATCGTGCCGCATTTGCGCGGCAAGGAGCGTGACCGCAGGCCGGGGGAGATTTTGGCGGAGGTCGAGGCGGTAGTAGCCCAGGGCGCGGTTGAGGTAACGCTTTTGGGACAGAATGTGAACTCTTACGGCGTTAGCTTTGGTGAGCGCGGTGCGTTTGCTGATCTGTTGCGTGCAGTTGGGCGCGTTGAGGGATTGGAGCGCGTGCGCTTCACAAGCCCACACCCTGCGGCATTCTCTGACGATGTGATTGCGGCTATGGCGGAAACTCCGACGGTTATGCCGAGCTTGCATATGCCGTTGCAGTCCGGATCAGACCGTGTGCTGCGAATGATGCGTCGCTCGTATCGACGCGCAAAGTTTGAGGGAATTTTGGAGCGCGTGCGTGAGGCCATTCCTGACGCGGCGATCACTACGGACATCATCGTGGGTTTCCCCGGCGAGACGGAAGATGACTTCCAGCAGACTCTAGAGGTGGTTGAAAAGGCGCGGTTCAGCTCGGCCTTCACCTTCCTTTACTCGCCGCGCCCCGGCACTCCGGCAGCCGATATGGAGGATCAGGTGCCTCACGACGTGATGCAGGACCGTTACGAGCGCCTGGTGGCGCTACAGGAGCGAATCACAACCGAGGACTCGAAGAAGTTTGAGGGCCGCGAAGTTGAGGTATTGATCGTAGAGGATGGCGGCCGTAAGGATGGGGTGCGTAATCGCGTGTCGGGTCGCGCCCGCGATAACCGTCTTGTCCACCTATCGCTTCCAGATGGCATTAAGTACGGCAGGGAGCTACGTCCGGGAGATATGGTGCGCGCAGTGGTGACGCACGCGGCTCCACACCATTTGGTTGCAGATTCGGGCGTACAAGGTGGCATGTTTGAGATCATTCCAACTCGTGCGGGTCAAGTGTGGCATGAGCGGCAAGAGAACCCTGACATGGCTAATCGGGTAAGCCTGGGCATTCCTATGTTGCGATAGGGCGAGGCTGTGCTGATAGGAATTGTGGGCGCTACGGCGTCGGGCAAATCTGGTTTGGCGCTGGACCTTGCTCGCGAGCTGGGAAGAGCGGAGATCGTGTCAATGGATGCATTTTCGCTCTACAAAGGCATGGATATTGGCACCGCGAAGCCTTCAACTGTGGAGCGGGCCGAGATCCCGCATCACCAGATCGATGTGCTAGACATTCACCAGGAAGCCTCGGTGGCGCAATATCAGGTCTGCGCGCGTGAGGACGTGCACGCGATCGAACAGCGAGGTAATAGGGCAATCGCAGTGGGTGGTTCCGCGCTCTACATCCACGCCCTTTTTGACAAGATGAAATTTCCAGGAACGGACCCCGTGGTGCGCGCACGAGTGGAGGAGAGCCTGGAGGAGCACGGGCAGGCGGCGCTATACCGCAAGCTGCGCGAACTTGACCCGAAGGCAACCGAATCGATCCACCCGAACGATCAGCGCCGTACAGTGCGCGCGTTAGAGGTAATTGAACTGACCGGTAGGCCGTTCTCCGCAACCATGCCCAAGCGTGAGTTTGTGCGCCCTTCGATTTTGTTGGGAGTGCGTAGGAGTCTGGAGGAACTCGACGCGCGTATCGCCACAAGAACAGAAGAGATGCTCGAGGCTGGTTTCGTGAGCGAGGTCGAAGAACTAATGCGTCAAGGCCTTGCGAATACGCCAACCGCGGTGAAGGCAACCGGGTACCAGCCGATTATGCGCCACCTGGCCGGCGAGATAACGCTGGATGAGGCGCGCGAGGCAATTGAGCTCTCAACCCGCCAGTTGGTGCGAAAACAAATGAAATGGTTCCGCAGGGATGAGCGGATTCAATGGATCGAGGGTAGTTCTGGTGAGCTCCTTGAGCAGGTGCTGGATGTAGCGCAGGAGGGTTAGCGGCATACGCGAATGATGCGGTAGCCCTTTTTCGAGTGAGCCTTCTCGGCTTGCCAACCCTGCTCGCTAAGCCACTTGATAAGTGAGTCGGCGCCCAAGTTGCGTGCCACTACCAGCCAGGCCTCGCCCTCATCGGACAGCAGGCCAAGCCATTTGGTGAGCATTTCTTGAAGCGCGGGCTTGCCAATCCTGATGGGCGGGTTTGACCAGATGAGGTCAAACTTAATGCCGTCACTGGTTGCTTTCTCAAACGCTTTATCAGCGAGCTCGGTATGTATCTTGACGTGGTTGCGCCCCGCGTTCTTACGGGTGAGGTCAAGGGCCCGTTGGTTAATGTCTACGGCCCAGATGGTGGCCTTTGGACTAAGCTTTCCAAGCGTTACGCCAATGGGTCCCCACCCGCATCCAAGGTCAAGGAAAGTGCCGGTTTCGGGCGGCTCTGGAGCTTCGAGCAGTAGCGCTTTGGTGCCCAGGTCCAGCTTGTGTGAAGAGAACACCGCATCTGAGAGGACCATGTCAAGGTGTATGCCGCGCACGTCCAGGGTCAAGGGGCGCAACTCATCGACGGTTGCTTCGGGGCTGTTCGAAAAATAATGCTTAGTCACGCTTATAGCGTAAGGGACGGGGGTGCCTTGTGGAAACTGCGTAGCATATTGGCGGGCGTAATGGGAAAATGGCGGTGAGGCTAACGGGAGAACATGTGAAAGAACGCGATCAAGATCTGGATGTGCAGCGCGCCGAAGACGTTGTGGCGAGGGTGCTGGCGCGCAGTAAGCGGCGTCCGGAGATACAACGGGTTGAGGGCACGAGTCTCGCGGAGCGGGCAACATCGCTGCAATCCACGCGGGGCCAGGCAGAAAGCAGTGCTGGCTCCTTAGAGCGTGAGGCGAGGGCAGGCACGCGTAGGGTGGCGTCTTTGTCCACGGAACTTGAGGACGTTTCTGAGGTTGAGTACCGCCAGTTGCGTCTGGAGCGTGTGGTACTAATAGGTATTTTTGATTTTGATGCGGGTGAGGCGGAAAACTCTTTGCATGAGCTTGCTGCACTTGCGCAAACAGCGGGATCGACGGTGCTTGATGGCGTGCTTCAGCGCAGGGCAACTCCGGATCCGGCAACCTATTTGGGCTCTGGTAAGGCTAAAGAGTTGGCTCGGATAGTGGAGTCGGTGGGTGCAGATACGGTGATTGTTGACGGCGAACTTGCCCCGTCTCAACGCCGCGCTCTGGAAGATGTGGTGAAGGTCAAGGTGGTTGACCGCACGGCGTTGATTCTCGATATCTTTGCCCAGCACGCCAAGTCCCGGGAGGGTAAGGCCCAGGTTGAGCTCGCTCAGCTGGAGTATTTGCTTCCGCGTTTGCGCGGTTGGGGCGAGTCGATGTCTCGCCAGGCTGGTGGACGCGTTGCCGGCGGTGAGGGAATTGGCTCGCGCGGTCCGGGTGAGACGAAGATCGAGCTCGATAGGCGTCGTATTCGCACGCGCATGGCAAAGCTGCGTCGCGAGATCAAAGAGATGAAGCCATCTCGTGAGACTCAGCGCCATTCGCGCCGCGCAGGCGGGGTTCCTTCGGTTGCGATCGTGGGCTACACGAATGCCGGCAAGTCGACGCTGCTAAATCGCATTACGGGCGCTGACGTGATGGTCCAAGATGCCCTGTTTGCCACTTTGGATCCAACCGTGCGGCAAGCGATCACCCCGGATAATCGCGTTTATACGCTAGTGGACACGGTTGGTTTTGTGCGTAATCTTCCCACCCAGTTGGTTGAGGCGTTTCGGTCAACGCTTGAGGAGGTCGCTGAGGCGGACGTGATATTGCACGTGGTAGATGCGGCGCACCCCGATCCGATTGGTCAGGTTCATACCGTTATGGAAGTCCTTAGCCAGATCGAGGGAGCTAGTGACATCCCGCAGGTTTTAGCCTTGAATAAGGCGGATCTTGCAAGCCCGGAACAGGTTGCAGTTTTGCGTTCAAAGTTTGCAAACTCCGTTGCAGTCTCCGCCAAAACTGGCGCTGGCATTACGGAGCTTGAACAACTCATTTCTGCCACCTTGCCGCGCCCAAGCAAATACGTGGACGTGGTTGTGCCATATGCCGATGGTGACCTCGTGAATCGTTTCCATGAGATGGGCGAGATCGAAAAAGAGGAGTATCTACCTGGCGGCACTCATCTGGTTGGACGCGTAGATGCGGATCTTGCGTATGAGCTTTCTCTTGTTGATGTGTCGTGAAACAAGATATTGAGCTCCTGTCTCGCGTCATCGAATCGTTTGGCGGCGACGTTCGCGAGGGGCAAAGAACCATGGTCGAAGCCGTCGCAGATGCCCTGCAAGATGATGCAACTTTGCTAATCCAGGCGGGCACGGGAACGGGTAAATCGTTGGGCTACCTGGTTCCCGCAATGCGGCGCGGGCATGAGAATGATGAGCGCATCCTGGTATCCACGGCAACTCTTGCGCTTCAACGCCAGATTCTTACAAAAGATGCTCCGCAGGTAAATGGTCAGTTGGACGGTGAGGTTCGTGTTGCGGTGCTGAAGGGGTGGCGCAACTACCTGTGCTTACAAAAGGCGCAGGGCGGTTACCCCGATGAAGGGTTGTTTGACGAGGCTGACGTGGCTTCTGATACGGGGGCCGAGGTAGTGCGGTTGCGTGCGTGGGCGGAAGAGACCGAAACGGGTGACCGTGACGACCTTGTTCCGGGCGTGTCTGATAGGGCATGGCAGCAGGTTTCTGTGGATACCCTCGAATGCTTAGGACAAACCTGTCCGATGCGCGAGGAGTGCTTCGCGGCGCGTGCCCGCGCGCAGGCGGAAGAAGCTCACGTCGTGGTAACAAACCACTCCATGCTGGGCATTCACGCGGCCACGGAGAACCTGGTGTGTGGCGAGTTTGATGCGCTAATCATTGATGAGGCACACGACCTCGCGCGAATTATTAGGGGGCAGGCAACACTTTCATTGTCTGGCGCTATGGTGAATTATCGAGCTCGTAGAGTAGCGCGGTACGCCCAGATTGCTACGGGCCCGTTGGAAGAGGCCGCGCACAGTCTCGAGGCAGTACTGGATGGCCTTGACGAGGGCCTGATTCGTACTCGTCCAGAGCAGTTGCTTGAGGTTATGCGGGTGTTGGATTCGGGGATTCGCGGCGCACTGTCGGGTTTGGAGCAGTCAACGGTTACGGGAGCTGAACGCAAACTGGCGCTGGCCGCACTGAATGATTTGTCGCAGTTTTTGGACCGTTGGGACATGGATCCGCAGGCGGTTATTACCTGGATTTCCAGAAATGATGACGCGCGTACCTTCTTGAACTGTGCACCTTTGGATGTAGCCGGTCCAATCGCAAGTCGGTTGCTTAGTGATAAACCCGCGATTCTCACTTCGGCTACGTTGGAGCTGGGGGGATCCTTCGACGGCATTGCGTATGAGACGGGCGCGGCATTTGCGGGCGGGGATCTGCGTAGCGAAAACGTTGGAAGTCCTTTCGATCCAGCGAACCAGGGGATCTTGTATGTTGCCGCGCATTTGCCGCCGCCATCGCGCGGCGGTGTGAGTAGCGAGATTTTGGACGAACTGGTGGATCTGGTCAAGGCATCCGGGGGCGGAGCGCTCGCCCTGTTCTCTTCGCGTGCTGCGGCGATTGAGGGTGCGCGTGTTCTTCGCGAACAAATCGACGAGGAGGTGTTTTTGCAGGGTGAGGACCAGCTGGGCACTCTCTTGCAGAAGTTCTCGCACGATGTTGATTCTTGTTTGGTAGGCACGCTATCGCTGTGGCAAGGGATTGATGTTCGAGGACGTGCTTGCAGGCTCGTCACGATTGATCGGATTCCCTTCCCGGTTCCTTCAGATCCGGTTGTTCAGGCAAGAACTGCACATGTGGCGAAGGCGGGTCGAAATGCGTTTCGCGAGGTTTCGTTGAACCATGCGGCGCTGTTACTTAGTCAGGGGGCGGGCCGGCTGTTGCGTTCTGCCGATGATAGGGGAATGGTGGCGATCCTCGATTCTCGTATTGCAACGCGCTCGTATGGCAGCTATCTGATGCGGTCCTTGCCGCAGATGTGGCCTACCCGCGATGGGGAAATAGCGCGAAGGAGTTTAGAGAATCTTCGAACGTGTCAATAGGTTTTACGCCCAGCAAAGGGTGAGAACTTTGTGCCGTTAGGCTCACTCTTATTGGTTCTTCTATCGGGTTTGAATTAACTGTGTTTGAATATTGGCTAAGAAGAGCTTTAAAGGAAGGTACTACCTTGAACGCAGCGGTTGAATCCCTTTACCCCACTTCAGGTGGTGGGCGTCCTTCGAAGATTGCGATTATTGGTGCCGGCGCGGTGGGTACCGCGGTTGCGTACGCTTGTGCGATGCGTGGCGATGCGCGCGATATCGTCCTGTATGACATTGATAAGGCGAGGGCACAAGCCGAGGCGCTGGACATTGCCCATGGTATTCAGTTCACGCCTGCCGGATCGGTTGAGGGCTCGAATGATATTGAGATCATCCGAGGCTCTGACCTCGTCATCGTAACTGCCGGGGCAAAACAGAAGCAGGGCCAAACCAGAATTGATTTGGCTGAGTCCACGGTCAACCTAATGCACACAATCGTTCCGCAAATCCTTGAGGCCGCCCCAGATGCGTACCACATGTACATCACCAACCCGGTGGATATCGTGACTTACGCGGCTTTGAAGATTTCTGGTCTGCCGCGCAATCGTGTGTTCGGTTCGGGTACAGTGCTTGATACTTCCAGGCTTCGCTACTTGGTGTCTAGGCGCACGGGCGTGGCGATTAAGAATATCCACGCTTATGTTGCTGGTGAGCATGGCGATTCTGAGGTCGCTCTGTGGTCCTCTGCAGAGATCGGCAACGTACCTCTTCGTCATTGGGGGCCAACCTTGGACGGTAGCCTGTTTGATGCTGATCTGCGCGATGAGATCGCCCATGAGGTCGTTAACTCCGCCTACCGCATTATTGAGGGTAAGGGCGCAACAAACTACGCGATTGGTCTTGCTGCTTCGAATATTGCTACTGCGTTCTTGCGTGATGAGAACCGGGTTTTGACGATCTGTTCACTACTTGAGGATTGGCACGGTATCTCTGATGTTGTGATGGCCGCCCCAACGTTGGTTGACCGCAATGGTGCCGGCCGCGTCCTCGAGCCGCCGCTAACACTTCGGGAGCGCGACGGGTTGACAGCGTCTGCAGAGCAGCTTCGTTCGGTAGCCAAGAGCTTGGGACTCTAGTTTGATGTAGCGCCGGAAGTGTTGCAATAGCGAAAAAGTGGGCGGATCCAATGATCCGTCCACTTTTTCGCTATTCGTAGTTGTTTGCTAGATGGCACGAATGACTGTAACCACCTTGCCCAGGATTGTGGCGCTGTTGCCCGGGATCGGATCAAAGTCTTTATTTCGAGGTAATAGCCAAACGTCAGATTTGTTGTGAGACAGTACTTTCACGGTTGCTTCACCGTCGATCATTGCCGCAACGATTTCGCCATCTTCCGCTGAAGGTTGTCTGCGCACCACCACGAAGTCGCCGTCGCAAATAGCGGCCTCTACCATCGAGTCGCCGGAGACCTCGAGGGCAAAAAGTTCACCGCGTCCGGTTAGCCGTTCCGGCAGAGTGAAGATGTCGTCCACGCTTTGCTCGGCAGTGATTGGGGCGCCTGCTGCAATGCGTCCAACCAGGGGAGCAGTTGTGGTGTCGCCATCGGTTGATTCTGAAATCGGGATGAACAAGGTGTCAGCATTCGTTGGCGTAGCGTCGTCGTCTTCGTCGGTGATGATTTCAATAGCGCGAGGCAGTCCGGGTGTACGGCGAATGAATCCGAGCTTTTCAAGTGCATCTAGCTGATGCTTTGCAGATGAGGGAGCCGATAGGCCAACCAGTTCAGCAATTTCGCGTACCGAAGGCGGGTAGCCTCGCGTAGCTATGGACTCTTTTAGCACCTCAAGAACCTGACGCTGACGATCCGTAATAGCCCTTGATTTGCGGGTGTTCTCGCTAGTCATGGTTCTCCTGTTCAAAATAAATGTCCGTGCCGCCTGTTCGAATACTTGTAGACAGTTTAAACAAAAAATAACGATTTTGAAACATATGTTCGAGCGCGTCTCGACACCGCTCTTGTTTTGCGGTATCGTACAAGTGTTCGACGAACAGATGTTCGAATGGAAGGTTAGTGACATGAGCGCATTGCAGATCCAGCCCGAGCCGATTCTCGGTACTGAGGCCCCAAAGCGGCCTCACCTATACGTTGTGCCAGATCTTCCTCAAGAATCTGTCCAGTCTTTTGATAGTGGTGTTGAATCTTCCGCTAGGCCCGGGGCAATGCGATCCCCCAAGGCAAGCGCCACGGGTCTAGCGGACACTCGTTCGGTGGGTGTCATTAAGGCAGCAGCGTATTTTGCTGTAGCTACGTTGCTCGCAGGAATAGGTGCGGGTGTTGGGGTCCTGTTTCAACCGTCGGTTGATCCTGCAGACGCTCGGGTCGCTGCGGTTCAGCAGGGTGATTCGCTTTGGTCTATTGCGGGCGGGCTGGGCATTTCCGATCGCTCAGTTGAAGATGTGGTCACCGACATTCGCATGTTGAACGGTCTTGAGACAAATGTGGTAGTTCCAGGGCAGATGCTAACCGTACCAACCAAATGATGGCGCGCGGGGTGGTGCGTCTCCAAAGATGAGCGGCTGAGCGTTTACACTTGCGTGTTATATGATCAGGGGCAAGTAGTTCTACTGGTCTAGCTGATAGGAACACGCCTATGCACTGCCCGCTGTGTCACCATGACGACACTCGAGTGGTTGATACTCGCGTCTCAGAGGACGGTGCTTCGATCCGTAGGCGCCGGGAATGCCAGCAGTGTAAACACAGATTCTCAACTCTTGAAACATCCAGCTTTCTGGTGGAAAAGCGGTCTGGCGTAGTTGAGCCTTTTTCTAGAGAGAAGGTCATCGTTGGGGTTCGTAAGGCTTGTCAAGGGCGCCCGGTAGATAGTGACGCACTTGCTCTTCTGGCGCAAAGGGTTGAGGAGCAACTTCGCGAATCGGGTCGAGCCACGGTTAAAGCATCGGAGGTTGGCAAAGCAATCCTGCCGTTCTTGCGGGAGTTGGATGTTGTTGCCTACCTGCGTTTCGCGTCGGTTTACTCGGGGTATCAGTCCCTAGATGACTTCCAGGAAGCTATTGATTCTCTTCGCGCTGAAGGTAAGTAGGGATTACGCCGTCATCTTAGGTAAACGGATCTGATACTCGTTGCTTCTTCATGTTGCTGGCGCCCTAGGCCGCCAGCAACAACTGTTATTAGTCTCGCTTAGTTTCCTTGGTTTCGCCCTCTGTTTTTGGTTTAGGCTCATCGGTGGATGGAGAAGTCAGGTTCCCAACGTGTTCACGCAGGCGATCCGCGGCTTCTTTAGTTTGGGACTCCAAACGTTCTGAGAGGGCCTTCAGCTCCGTTGAGGCAACGGCGGCGCCCTCCCGTAGTTGTCCAACTAGATCCTGGCTGGGAAAGTCGAGCTTTCCTCCAGCTTCTTCAAGGTATTCGCGAACTTTGCGACGCATGACCTTGCCGATTTGCGAGCGGGGTAGCTCGCTCATTACTACGATGCGACGGGGGAGTGCGTAGTGTGCTAGTGATTTTTCTGCCCATTTGCGCACGTCGTCGAGTGTGACGGTGGCGCCGGCTTCAAGAATGAGCGCGGCAACTACTTCCTCGCCGCGTTGAGCTTCTGGCAATCCCACAACGGCAACGTCATCAACGCCTGGCATTCCCCGCACCGCATCTTCTACTTGGGATGGGAATACGTTGAAGCCGCCGGAAATAATGAGTTCTTTTTTGCGATCGGACATGACAATGAAGCCGTCTTCAACGCGGACCAGGTCCCCGGTGCGTAGCCAACCGTCATGGAAAGCAGTTTCGGTTTCTTCTGGGTTGTTCCAATAGCCTTTGAACACTTGCGGTCCGCGGATGAGCAGCTCGCCAATTTCGCCTTCAGGAACGTCGGCGTCGAGATTGTCTTGGTCCGCGATTCGCACCTGCGTCGAGGGGAAAGGCAGGCCTAGCGTGCCGGGACGGCGCGCTGAAGAGAGTGGGGAGCCTACGGCTACGGGTGATGATTCGGTCATACCGTAGCCTTCAATCATGTAGCCACCGGTGGCCCGCTCCCACTGCGCTGCAAGTTCTTTCGATAAGGGCATGGCTCCAGAGAGCGTGAATTGGATGGAAGTTAGGTCAGCATTAGTTTGTTCTGCTTTGGCAAGAAGCCTTGAAAACATGGGTGCAACGCCAACGAAGAACGTACAAGGAAGGCGCTTTTGGGCGTCTAAAACCATGTCCACGTCAAATTTGGGAAAGAGTGCAAGGGTCGCGCCGAGTAGTATTCCCGAGCACATCGCAATGGTGAATCCGTAGGCGTGGAATAGGGGGAGAATAACGTAGAAAACTTCGGAGCCGTCGTGTAGAGGGGTGACCCAGGCTCGTGATTGCATCATGTTGGAAACGATCGAGCGCTGAGTGAGCATTGAGGCTTTCGGTACGCCCGTTGTGCCTCCGGTGTGCATGAGAACAGCGACGTCGTCGATCTGAGCTGCAGGAGCTGAACGGAGCGGAACAACATTGTTAACAGTAGCGTCGAAATCTTTGGTCCAGCTTGGGGTCTTAGCGCTCATTTGCGCTCTCTTACGCTTGGCGGCGGCGATCGGCAGGTTGATTAGCATGCGCGGCCCAAAAGGTAGTGCTTTGGTTAGGTTGACTGTGAATACGTGGTGGGGAGCAACACTTTCTATGTCGATGGACTTGAGAGAGTTCTCCCAAATCACCAACACGTCGCATCCGGCGTCGCGAAGTTGGCGAGATAGCTCCGCTTTGGGGGCAAGTGGGTTGGTCTCCACAACGATCGCGCCAATGGTGAGGGCGCCAAATACTGCTATGACATGCTGCGGGCAGTTTGGAAGGGTGATGCCTACACGGTCGTTGCGCCTCACGCCGCTACGGGTGAATACCCGTGCGGCCTGGCGCACTTTACGAGCCAATTGAGCATAGGTCATTGTGGCGCCGAGGAAGTCGAGGGCAATCCGGTTCGGGTATCGCTCGGCCGTGGCAAACAATACCTCGGGCAAAGTTTGGGTCGCTTCGGGTACGGTGTAGGCGACGCCTGCCGGATACCGTTTACGTAGCTGTTCAGTCAGATTCATTATTGCTCAACTTCCTTGCCAACACTGTCTCTACTTACGTTACCGTAACTTTGGGTTGAGCTTGAGATGAAACGAGCAAAAGAACAGCGGAGCGGGAGAATAATCCCGCCCCGCTGGTTTGTCTTCTATGCGTTTGCCGCAGGTGCTACATCTTGCGTTGGCCTCCGCAACACCCGCATGCGGATTGTGTCGTCCATTTCGTCGATAGATCGAACAGCTTCGATTGGAAGTTCGGAGGAAATGTCGGTAATCGCGTAGCCGATGCCAGCGTTGGTGCCGAGAATCTGACCGTTGATGTTCGCTCCGTGCTCCGCAAATGTTTGGTTCACCAGGGCAAGCACGCCCGGCGTATTGCGGTGAATGAGTGCAACACGGTAGCGGGAGGATTGCGATGGAGACAGGACGAGGTTCGGCATGTTTACCGACATATCGGTGGATGCAGACCTCACGTAGTCCACGATCTTGTTGGCAACAAAGCGGCCAATGTCTAGCTGTGCCTCTTCTGTAGATCCGCCCACGTGCGGCGTGAGGATAACGTTATCCATGCCTACAAGCGGGCTTGAGAATGGGTCACCGTTCTTTTTGGGCTCAGCCGGGAAGACATCCACTGCGGCTCCGGCAAGATGGCCGCTTTCCAGTGCCTCTACAAGGTCGTCAATATCGGATACGAATCCGCGCGACAGGTTGATGAACAGGGATCCTGGCTTCATCATGTCGAATTCGCGTTTGCCAAACATAGCGGTGTTTTGCGGCGAACCATCCACGTGTAGCGAGACGATATCGGCTTCGCGAAGCACCGCTTCCATAGTGGCCATAGGTTGGGCGTTGCCAAGGGCAAGCCTTTCTGCGATGTCGTAGAAAATGACTTTCATGCCCAGAGCCTCAGCAAGTACCGAAAGCTGCGTGCCGATGTTTCCGTAGCCAATAATGCCGAGCGTGCGGCCGCGAATCTCGTGGGATCCCGTGGCTGACTTATCCCAAACTCCCTTGTGAAGCAGAGAGTTGCGAACGGTTAGTCGGCGCGTGAGGGCAATGATTTCCGCGATGGCTAGTTCAACTACCGACCGCGTGTTTGAATAGGGCGCGTTGAAAATGGTGACGCCCTGTGCAGACGCTTGCTTCACATCTATTTGGTTAGTGCCGATGCAAAATGCGCCGATTGTGCACAGCTGCGGGTTTGCTTTCAGCACCTTTTCAGTGACGTTGGTTTTGGAACGGATGCCCAGGATTTCGAAGTCTTTGAGTGCGGATGCGAGTTCGTCCTCATCCATGGCTCCGGTGTGGAAAACAGCTTCAATGTCGTGGGCCGCAAGAATTTCTTTGGCCACCGAATGGGGGTTTTCAAGTAGAAGTGCGCGTCTCATGTTCCTATCTTGACACTTTAAGAAACCGGTTGACAGAAAGTGCCGAAAGATGGACGTTATACGAGTGCATTTGGAAGTGGCGAGGATGAGACTGCGTGCAACCGGTAGGTTGGGCGCGTGAGGGCCACATAGATGTCTCCGGGGGAATCAGCGATGATCTCGTTTGGCTCCCACAGGATCACGGTGTCGAACTCCAGGCCTTTGGACTCAACCGGGGTGATTAGGCAGATGCGCTCATCCAGGCTTGAGCCCCATCCACAGGCTTCACGCAGATGGCGAATACTGGTAGGGGAGGCAATGACTGCAATCCGGCCGTTTCCTGCGCCTACCCGTTTGCTAAGCATCGCATCCTCGGCCTTGACAACGGCTTGGAGTTCTTGGACGCTACCTCCGGTCGTTGTTTTCGCGTACGCGTCAACCACGTCTCTTGCAGCCACGAGGGGATAGTGCGCAGGCGTGCCAAGCTCATCCATTAACGCATTGGCGCGGTCGAGGATTGCGGCCGGAGTGCGGTAAGACACCGTGAGGATCTCTTCGCCCTGGTATGCACGCATGGCGGGGCCAAGGACGGCGCTCCAAGACTTTGCGCGGCCTGCGGAGGATCGCTGGTCGAGGTCTCCAGTCACGGTAAAAGAACGTGAAGGACAGCGACGCAGGAGTGAGTTCCACGCTAGCGGGCTTAACTCTTGGGCTTCGTCGACGATCACGTGGCCATAGGCCCACGTGCGGTCACGTAGGGCGCGTTGGCTGAGCGTAAGGTCGGAGCCTTCGCCGGCTGCACGTTCGGCAAGCATGGAGGCAGACACCATCCCGTGGCCAAGTCCCATGGCGGCGATGGCTTCACCGGCCGCATCGATTTCTCGCTTGCGTGCCTGTTCGCGGGCGTTCGCGCTCGCGGAGGCTGACGGTAGTGCTCCAAGCAATTCTTCTAGCTCGTCGAGGATGGGAATGTCGCTTTCGGTTAGCGCTGATCCTCGAAGGCGACGAATCGCGGCTCGCTCACTTTCGGTCAGCTCCGGTGCCATTTGTTCAAGGAATGTTTCGTTCGCGTACAGCTTTTCTAACACTTGAAGGGCGGAGACGGGGAGCCAGGCAAGGTTGATTGCGCGGCGCGCTTCCTTGGATCCGCGAATGTAGTCGTGATACCAGGAGAGGTGCTCGCTCGCACCCACCTGCTCGTTCATCTGGCGGGCAAGATCATCCATCAGTTCGAGTGCAAAGCCCTCCCACGCCTCGTTGTGGGGTTTACCTGATCGGCGGGCAGATGCGCGGGCGGCTTTAACAGTTTCGGATCGCAGGGTCACGCGGTAGGAAGCAATGCTAAGCGGAGTGTCGTTGGGGACGCGCTCGAAGCTGCGCACCGCGCGTTTTGCAATGTCCACCCACGCCATGCGTCCCTTGATCTCACGCGCTTGGGAGGAATCTTGGGCGATCGCGGAATAACCGGGCAGGAGACGTCCGATAGTGGTGGACACAACGCCATTTTCGCCAAGAGAGGGCAGTACCTGGTCTATGTAGCGCAAGAAAATGTTGGAGGGGCCTACGATGAGCACGCCGGAGCTTTCTAGACGGGCGCGCTCAGCGTAGAGCAGGTACGCTGCGCGGTGTAGTGCGACGGCGGTTTTGCCCGTGCCCGGGCCGCCTTGGATCACGAGCAGGCCGTCTGATCCTCGCCTAATGATGGCGTCTTGCTCGGCCTGAATGGTGGATACAATGTCGGACATTTGTCCATCTCGCGCTTCAGATAGCGCTTGCATGAGGGCGCCTTCGCCTTGAAAAACTAGCTTGCCATCGGGTTTGGAATCTGTGTTTAACAGTTCATCTTCAACGCCTATCACGGCGCGGCCACGGGTGCGGATGTGACGGCGCCGTACCACGTCCTGCGGGTTAGCGCCGGTGGCTTGATAGAAGGGACGCGAGGCTGGGGCACGCCAGTCGATAAGAATTTGGTCCCCGCCCTGGTCACGTAGCCCGATGCGTCCAATGTAGTGAGTGGAATCATCGGTGTTGTCGATGCGTCCAAAAACGAGTCCGTCTACGATGGATTCGAGGCGGCTGGCTTCGTCTCCCCAGTGCGCGGCAAATGCGTCGCGTTCGGTAAGGGCTTGTGGCGTGTTACGCCATTTTGAGGCTTCTGCAGTGCGCTGGTGTTCGCGGTAGCGTTTGCGCAGTTCGTCGAGAACTTCGTAGGCGGTGTCTACGAAGTCTTGTTCTTTGCGAAGTTCCTCGTTCAAGGCATCAGATTGCAACGCGATGTCCTTACCTGGTGCTGATTTGGGCGTTAGATAATTATCACTCAATTTGGAGCTATTTTCGACTTAATTCCCTCTGTTGAGGCGTGGGCTTCGTCATTTACGCGTTTAGCTAAACTTGTGTGTCAGTTATCGGGGAATATTCGCGGGCGAAACGCGTTAGTAGTTTGTGGAAACGATTTTTGGTGGCAGTTGCTAGGCTTAGGTCTAGGGTCGTCAAGAAGGAAGGAGGGCAATGTTGGGTAATAGGGATTTTGAGTTGCTGAATTTTGAGCCGGATGTGAATTTCCATGCTCCGATTTTGCTCAGCCACCTTGTTGGCTCAACGGATGCTGGGGATGCCGGCGGTCTGGTGGTTTCTCAGATGCTTGCGTCTTTGCCGGTTACGCGCGTTGCTACGTTTGATGCGGACAGCTTGTTGGATTACCGCTCTACCCGTCCGACGGTGACTATAGATAATTGGCATGTTAGTGCAGTGGACGTGCCTCAGATCGCCATTGACCTTGTTCAAGATGATAAGGGGACGCCCATTTTGCTACTGCACGGACCGGAGCCTGACACGAGGTGGCAGGCGTTTGCAGGTGAGGTCGCAGAGTTTGCGCGCGAGGCCGGCGTCGAAATTCTGGTCTCGTTAACGGGCATGCCAGCGGCGGTGCCGCACACCCGTCCAACTATGGTCCACCTGCAGTCTACGGATGCTGATTTGGTTGGAGGGCAACCAAAGCTTGCGGGCGGACCGATGCAGTTCCGGTCGTCGATAAACACGTTCTTGCAGCATTCTTTGTCTCAAGAGGGGATCGAGGGCGTGTCGTTCCTTGCAGCTGTGCCTTACTACATGACGAACATGGAGTACCCGCAGGCTTCCCTTGCTTTGCTTGAACGCATGTCATCAGTGTTTGGTCTCACGCTACCTACCGGCAATATCGAAGCTAATACCCAGGTCGTGAATGACCAGCTCGCTAATCTCGTAGTAGAAAGCGAGGAAGTAGTTGGTTTGGTAGGTCAGCTAGAGCAACAATATGACGAGGAGATTGACGACTCGGTGAAGAAGATCGGCAGTTTCCCCACGCCGTCTGATTTTGTGTTTGGCTCTGGCGAGTCGGTCACGGATTCTGACCAGGTGGTAGATACAGATGCGTTGGCAGCCACTATCGAACAGTTCTTGGCACGCACCGAGAACATCGATGCGCCCGTGCAGGTAGAGGAAGATTCGTCGGCTCCAAAACCGCGGCATCGCGCCCCGAAACCGTGGGAGAAAGAAGCGTAGTTCTCGCGGCCTGTAGCCTGCGCGCGAAACGCAGATGTTTATTTTGATGGTTGCGGTAGGGCTGGGCCCTACCGCAGCTTTAGTATCGGCGCGTTACGGGCCCAGTGCGCGCTGTCTTTCTTGCTGAAGTAGCGCGGGGTGAGGGGGAGTCGGCGGATGAGACGCTGTAGTTCGCTCCATTTCAAGGCCACGTCGTCGTCCGGATCTGCGGGTTTGTAGGCAGCGATGACTACGTTTCCACGCCTGCCTCCGGTGAAGATGCGTCCCTCGGTGATGGTAGAGACGTGGTTGAAAACTGCGAGCGCTGCAGAAAGGTCGTTGCGCGCATCATCTCCACCGCCCCCGTGCACGCAGTTGACAAGAAGGAGACCGCCGGGCCGAAGCACCTCGTGGGCTTTTTGATAGAACTCTAGTGTGCGTAAAGGCGTGGGAGTCTGTGCGCCGGTGAAAACGTCGCGCACCAGGACGTCGAAGCGTTTGGGGCGCATGGTTTGAAGTTCTTGGAAGGCTTCACCCTCGCGAATTTTGAGGTGCGGGGCGCGCGGAAGGTCAAAAAGTTCACGCATAGCGGTAGAGAGCTGCTCGTTTAGTTCCACCACGGTTTGTTTTGATCCGGGTCGCAGGTGATGCCATGCGAGTGGAAGGGCGCATGCGGCGCCTCCCAGATGGAGGGCTTCGAGAGGGCGGCCGGGCATAAATGCGTCGATGGCCGCGGTCATTTGCTGCATGTATTCGAACTCAAGCAGTGTTGGATCGAGTAGGTTGATAGAAGAAGATTCGTAGGTGTCCAGGTAGACGGTTGCGAGTTGTTGGTCGACAACGATTTCAACTTCGGTTCCGCCAGCCTCGAAAGTTAGTCCATTCTTGAGAGTGAGCTTTTCGGCCTCATGGTTTTGGACGCCGCGTTTTTTCGCCATGCTGTAGACGTTACAACATTTTGAGGGAGGGCCATGTCGAAGGCGCCACGTTCCGCCGCTGCGAAGCGGGACTGGGGTAGTGATGATACTGGTTGCAATATTTTGCACGTTGACATGGATTCCTTTTTCGCACTGGTGGAGGTATTGGAAGATCCCGCCTTGCGGGGCAAGCCACTCATTGTCGGAGGTCGGGGTAATCGAGGCGTCGTTACCTCCGCAACGTATGATGTGCGAGCTCTTGGGGTGCATGCGGGAATGCCGATGGCGCAGGCGCGTCGCCGGGCGCCCGGGGCGGTTGTGGTGCCCGGCCGCAGGGAAGTGTATTCGCAGTATTCGGCTCGGGTTATGAAGATTTTGCGTTCCGTCACTCCGGCTGTGGAGCAGATTAGTATTGACGAGGCGTTTCTTGATGTCTCCGGGTCGGTTCGCCGGTTAGGAAGACCAACAATGATAGCGGAGCTGATTCGCGAGCGCGTTCGAGGCGAGATCGGTCTGGTAGCTTCCGTAGGTATTTCCAATATCAAGTCGGTTGCAAAAATTGCGTCGAGTCATGCTAAGCCCGATGGTGTTTTGCTCATTCCGCAAGATCGAACGGTTGACTTCTTGCACGAGCTACCAGTTGGCGCCCTGTGGGGTGTGGGAGGGCGAACTCAGCAGGTGCTTTCCCTAAATGGCATAGACACGGTGGCTGACCTTGCGAATTATTCCCTCACGCGTTTGGATAAGCTTCTCGGCGTAGCTTCATCGAGGCGGCTACATGACCTCGCGTGGGGGATCGACCCGCGCAAGGTGCACGTGCACCGCCCAGAAAAGTCGATAGGTACAGAAACCACCTTTGGGGAAGATATTTCAGATCCTGAGATCTTAGAGCAGATTCTCCTCGAACAATCTCACGACAATGCGCGGCGTTTGCGGGCAGCCAAAATGGTTGCGTGGACTGTGGCTATCAAGGTGCGCGCAGCTGAGTTCCACACGGCCACGAGGTCACAAACTTTATCGAGTCCAACAGATGTAGGCATGGACATAGCGAGGGCGGCGCGCAACCTGTTTCGCGCATATGGAGTACCAAATGGAGGTGTGCGCCTGATCGGAGTGCGTACCGAAAACCTGCAGGAGAGGGCGCAGGGAGTCGCGGTCACACTAGACGATGATGGCAAGGCCAGAACAGCGGAGCGAACCATGGATGCGGTTAAGGAGAAGTTTGGAATCGATGCGTTGCGCCCCGCCACTTTGATTGAAAAACGACCTCGCGGAGATGATACTGGCGGCCCTAAAACCGAACCGTGAATAATCGTTGCCCGCAACTTCAGTTAGTAAATGCCGCGGTCACACTTTAGTATTGGACTAGACAATCAGAGCTGATCGTTTTAGCGATGACACGGAGGTGAAAAATGGCACTTTCAGACCAGGAACGTCAGATCCTCGAGCAAATGGAACGCGAGCTTCGCATCCAAGATCCAGATCTCGCATCGACCATGTCTTCGCAGTCAGCGCCTAAGGCTATTCGAGTACGTAAAACGTATTCTCCTCGCCGAGTTGCTACGGGCATAGTTTTAGCCATGGTTGGATTGATCCTTCCGTTGGTAGGCATCTCGGTTGGTCCCACGTGGCTAGCCGTTTTGCTTGGCGTAGTTGGCTTTGCCCTGATGCTTTTCGGCGTACTCATGATCGCCATTCCTACGGAAGCAGGTGGCGCATCACCGGGCGAAGCAGTGAAGTCAAAATCCAATTTTATGGATCGCCAGCAAGAAAAGTGGGATCAGCGCAAAAAGTAGCCGGGCTTATCTGATAGGACGATCCACATAGCAGCGGCTGGACCCTCATAGGCGGCCCGCATATCAAGACATAAAAGTGGTGGAGAGCATTTCGCTCTCCACCACTTTTACGCTCACGCCTTCTTCTTGATCACATAGCCCTTAGGCACCACGGTGATACCAGACTCTGTAACTGTTAGGCCGCGCTCGCGGTCATAGTCCAGATCGACGCCCACTTCGGCTCCATCTTCGACGATGACGTTCTTATCCAAGATGGCTTTCGAAACGATAGCGTTGCGGCCGATGCGACATCCATCCATCACCACGGAGTCCAGGATTCTGGCCCAAGAGTGTACGTATACGCCGGGGGAGAGAATTGAGTGAATAATCTCGCCACCGGAGATGATTACGCCCGGCGAAATGAACGAGTCGAGGGCGTGTCCGAGGCGGCTTGTTTCGGAATACACAAACTTGGCCGGGGGAAGGTGGCCCTGGATTTGCGTCAGGGTTGGCCACTCGAGGTTGTAGAGGTTGAATATCGGGTGAACCGAAATCAGATCCATGTTCGCGTCATAGAACGCGTCGAGAGTACCAACGTCTCGCCAGTAGTCACAGTCACGTTCAGTGGATCCGGGAACCACATTGTCGATGAAGTCATAAACGCCGCAACCGCCGTTGTTCACGAACCAGGGGACGAGGTCACCGCCCATATCATGGTTGGAGTCGGGGTTCTGCGCATCCTCGCGCAAGGCTTTCACCAGCGCTTCGGTGGTGAACACGTAGTTGCCCATGGAGGCCAGGAAGCTGTTCGGGTCATCCGGTAGGCCCTCGGTGGTCTCAGGCTTTTCCAAGAACTCGGTTACGCGACCATTTTCGGATTTGATTACGCCGAAAGAGGGAGAGAGTTCGAGCGGCTGGCGAATACCTGCAACGGTGCACGGAAGGCCAGACGCAATATGGTGATCCACCATCTGGGAGAAGTCCATGCGGTAAATGTTGTCCGCACCAACGATCACCACATAGTCGGGGCGTTCGTCTTCGATGGTGTTGAGGGACTGGTAGATGGCGTCAGCCGATCCCTGGTACCAGTGCTCGCCACGTCGCTGTTGGGCGGGGACGGGTGCCACGTAGTTGCCAAGAAGAGTGGACATGCGCCACGTTTTGGTTATGTGACGGTCCAAGGAGTGAGACTTGTACTGAGTTAGAACCACGATCCGCAAGTAACCGGAGTTCACAATATTCGACAGTGCGAAGTCAATGAGGCGGAAATGTCCGCCAAAAGGTACGGCCGGCTTTGCGCGGTCGTCGGTGAGGGGGCGAAGTCTGCTGCCTGCGCCGCCAGCAAGAACAATTGCAAGTACGTGTTTAGCCATGTCTTAAGGGTATCCGTGACGAACCGCTCTCGTCAGCACATTCGCTTCGATATTGTGGGGATAGCGAATGTTGTTCACTCGTTTCGTTAAATCTAAGGGATGGTTAATATGCGCGTTGATTTGCTTACCCGCGAGTATCCGCCAAATATTTACGGTGGTGCTGGTGTGCACGTGAATGAGCTAGCTCGAGTGCTAAGGCCGATGGTGGATTTGCGTGTCCACACGTTTGACGGCCCGCGCACTCCCGGCGAGCCTGGTGGTGAGGATGGCGTTACCGGTTACAGCTACCTTCCTGAGTTAGAGGGCGCGAACAGCGCGCTTCGAACGTTTGGCGTAGACCTGCAAATGGCCAGCGGTGTGAAGGGTACTGATCTGGTGCATTCGCATACGTGGTATGCCAATCTTGGCGGTCACCTCGGCAAACTCTTGCACGAAGTCCCGCACGTGATCTCAGCGCACTCGCTTGAGCCGCTCCGTCCGTGGAAAGCAGAGCAACTTGGCGGTGGATACAACCTGTCGTCCTGGGCAGAAAAGACCGCGTATGAGGCTGCCGATGGCATCATTGCTGTTTCGAACGGTATGCGAGCAGATATTTTGAGGTCTTACCCGAACATTGATCCCGATCGCGTGCACGTAATTCACAACGGCATTGATTTGGGCGAGTGGGCAAAACCGAAGACGGAAGAAGAAAAGGAGGCGGCTCGCCAGACGCTTGAGCGCCTGGGCATTGATCCGTCAATTCCTACCGTGGTATTCGTGGGCCGTATTACGAGGCAGAAGGGTCTTCCGCACCTGCTTCGTGCACTACGCGACATTCCTAAGGATGCACAGATTGTGCTCTGCGCTGGAGCGCCTGACACTCCGGAAATCATGAATGAGGTCACCGGTTTGGTAGATGAACTACGGGCAGAACGCGATCGAGTATTCTTCATTACGGATATGCTCCCGCGTGCTGAACTCGTAGCGATTCTCGATGCCGCAACAGTTTTTGTGACTCCCTCGATTTATGAGCCGCTTGGCATTGTGAACCTGGAGGCCATGGCTGTGAACCTCCCCGTGGTGGGTACCGCTACCGGAGGCATTCCAGACGTGATTGTTGATGGTGAGACGGGATACCTCGTGCCAATAGAGCAAAAGCAGGACGGTACGGGAACCCCGCTCAATCCGAAGCAATTCCACGCTGATCTGGCTGAGCGGCTAACGAAGCTACTGGAAAACCCGGAGCTGGCCGCAAAAATGGGGCAGGCCGGTAGGCGCCGGGCAGAGGAACAGTTTGCTTGGACAACCATCGGTGAGCGCACCGTTGAGTTGTACAAGAAGATTTTGCAGGGCTAGCTTCTAAGCCCTTTTGCCCGGACCGAACGCTGTATCGGTCCGGGCAATCTCGTGCCGCGCGCAGAACCTTTGCAAGGTAAGATTTATTACATGGAACACGTTGTAGATTTGCATAATGTCGAAGTGCGTCGCGATAACAATCCGATTTTGAAGGATGTCACGTGGACGGTTAATGCCGGTGAGAACTGGGTGATTTTAGGCCCTAACGGCGCTGGCAAAACGACGCTTGTGAATCTACTTACCGGTCGGGTATTCCCTTCCATTTCGCCAGATTCTGAGTACACTGCGAAGGTGCTTGACTACCGGCTTGGCCGCGTGGATCTGAAGGATCTTCGTACGATCGTGGGGATGGCGAGCTCGGGGGAAGAACACCTTGTGGGTAGCAAGCTCGCAGTTATAGACCTGTTGCTTTCCGCGCTTTACGGCAAGATTTTCCGTGGTCGAGAAGAGTACGAGGAACAGGATCTGAGCCGCGCTTCGGATCTGCTTCACATCATGGGAGTGGGCTATCTGGCAGAGAGGCGCTTTAGCACTCTTTCCGAGGGGGAGCGCCAGCGGGTATTGATTTGCCGTGCGTTGATGGCGGATCCGGAGGTTCTTATTCTTGACGAGCCAACGGCGGGCTTAGATCTTGGCGCTCGTGAATTGCTGATGATGGCGTTGGAGGAGATCGGTAAAGATAAGAATGCTCCCGCCATGATCTTGGTAACCCATCACGTTGAAGAGATTCCGCGGTGCTTCACCCACGCAGCGCTAATGAACGCAGGTTCGATTGTTGCGGCTGGGCCGATTGAAGAGGTCCTTGTTGATGACGTTGTGTCCTCGGCGTTCGGATTGCCGCTAAAAGTCTCTTCTACTGATGGTCGGTGGAGTGCTAGGGCAGATTACTAGATAGCTAAGGATTGCATATGACCCTTGCTTGGTGGCTTGTTATCGCGCTTGGTCTTGGCGTGGTCGAAGTTCTAACCGTCGATTTTATTTTCATAAATCTTGCGTTTGCAGCTGTTGCTGCGGGCTTGATTTCCTACGCCGGTTTTGGTTTGGTGGGGCAGCTGGTCGCGTTTAGCGTGGTGGCCGTCCTGCTCCTACTGTTGGTGCGGCCGTGGGCCAAGTCGTTCATGGAGCGTCACACTCCAAATATTCAAACCAATGTTCGCGCTCTGGTGGGACAAACCGCTACAGTGCTGGAGCCTGTTGATCAGCACGATGGCAGGATCCGCCTGGACGGTGAAATCTGGTCGGCGCGCACGAATGTTGGGGAGATTCCCGTTGGTACGAGCGTCATCGTCACTGAGATCGATGGGGCTACTGCCGTTGTAGATTTGAAATCCTGATCTTTTAGGAGGCACCCATGCCTTATGTAGCTATAGTTTTGCTACTGCTGGTGGTCGTGATTGTCGTGCGGGCAATCCGCGTTGTCCCGCAGTCGCGCGCACTTGTAGTTGAGCGCCTCGGTCGTTTCCACACGGAAATGTACGCAGGTTTGCATCTCATTGTTCCGTTCATCGATCGTGTTGCCTCGCAGGTTGATTTGCGCGAGCAGGTAACCTCGTTTCCGCCGCAGCCGGTGATCACAGCGGATAACGTGGTTGTTTCGATTGACTCTGTTATCTATTACCAGGTGACCGATCCTCGTAGTGCAACGTATGAGATTGCGAACTATATTTCAGCAATCGAACAGCTCACGGTTACAACGCTTCGTAACGTGATTGGATCGCTGGACCTCGAACAGACGCTAACTTCCCGCGATGACATTAACTCGCGCTTGCGCGGTGTGTTGGATGAGGCCACCGGTAAGTGGGGTATTCGAGTCAATCGCGTTGAACTGAAAGCGATTGATCCGCCACCCTCGATTCAGCAGGCAATGGAGCAGCAGCTTCGTGCGGAGCGTGATAAGCGTGCCGCTATTTTGACTGCGGAGGGTGTACGCCAGTCGCAGATTTTGAAAGCCGAGGGTGAAAAGCAGTCTGAGATCCTTCGTGCGGAGGGTTTCGCGCAGGCTCGAGTGCTTGAAGCTGAGGGTGAGGCCCGCGCCATCCAGCAGGTGTTTGAAGCTATTCACCGTGGTGATGCTGATCCGAAGTTGCTCGCATACAAGTATTTGGAGATGCTTCCGGAGCTTTCGAAGGGCGAGGGCTCGAAGGTGTGGGTTGTGCCCACCGAGCTGACTGCAGCGCTAAGCGCAATCTCTACTGGTTTCACTGGTAAAGAAAGCTAGTTTTCAGAAGAAGGTTATCTCTAGGAGGATAATTGCGTCTCGTTTTGGTCCGTCATGGCCAGACTCCTTCCAATATTTCGCATGCTCTAGATACCGCGATGCCCGGTGCTGATCTCGATGAGGTGGGCGCGGCGCAAGCTGAGGAGCTGGCGGATAATTTTGAGCAACTCGTGGGGTCAAAACCGTCGGTGATTTACGTTTCGCCGCTGAACCGGACTTTGCAAACAGCAGCTCCGCTTGCAAAAAAGTACGGGCTGACCCCGCTGGTGCGTGAAGGTATCAGAGAGGTGATTGCTGGCGACATCGAGATGTCTACAAAGGGCGAAGATATTCGCACCTATTTGAGTGCGGTGCTCGCGTGGATCGATGGAGACCTCGACTGGCAAATGCCCGGTGGTGAGGACGGCTGGCAGACGCGGGCGCGCTTCGGTTCGGTAATCACCGAGGCACTGAGCTCGGCTCGTGAGGAGTTCGGGTCCGAGGCAACAGTGGTTTTAGTAGCTCACGGGGCTATTATTCGCGTGATCTCTGCAACGCTGTCGGGGGACTATAACCGCGAGCTGGTGGCCCGCTATCCTATGGAAAACGCTGCAACCACAGTGTTGGAATGGAAGGGCGCGGACCAAAACTGGATGCAAGATAGGTCCTCGTGGCAGGCAGTGACCTGGTCGGATAGACCGTTGGATTCCTATGAGCTGACCGGTGGCCCGGTGGTTCCAAAGGAATCAGGGTTGCGATCTAACTAAACAACAAAACCCGGTGGCGCGTAGAAAAGCCACCGGGTTTTGTTGTATCAGATCGAGGATCTTAGAGGACTTTGCCAAAGAACTCTTGCGCCCTGGGGTGCTGCGGGTTTTCGATGATGGTGCGAGCATCGCCTTCTTCGACGATCTTGCCGTCATCCATGAACACGAGGTGGTCCGCCACCTCTTTGGCGAAGCCAATTTCGTGGGTGACAACCACCATCGTCATGCCGTCTTTTGCGAGGTCTTTCATAACTTCCAAAACTTCGCCCACAAGTTCGGGGTCGAGGGCGGAAGTGGGCTCATCGAACAGCATGAGCTCAGGTTTCATTGCCAGAGCGCGAGCAATGGCTACGCGTTGTTGTTGTCCTCCGGAGAGCTCGGCAGGGTAGTGGTCCGTCCGGTCTGCCAGCCCAACGCGCGTAAGGAGCTCCAAAGCTTCAGCTTTTGCCTGCTCTTTTGGTACGCGCTGAACCTGCACGGGGCCTTCCATGACGTTTTCGAGGGCAGTCATGTGCGGGAACAGGTTGAAGCGTTGGAAAACCATGCCAATGCGTGAGCGTTGCGCGGTCACCTGCTTGTCGCGTAGCTCGTGGAGCTCGATTTTGCCGCGGCGCTCAACCTCGCGCATGCCCATGAGTTCGCCTTCGAGGTAGACGCGGCCAGCGGAGATCTTCTCCAGCCCATTGATACAGCGAAGAAGAGTCGATTTACCGGACCCGGAGGGGCCGAGAAGCACACACACTTCGCCTTTGTCCACGGTCATGTCGACACCTTTGAGCACGTGGAGGTCGCCAAAAAACTTGTGTACGTCTTTGATCTCAATCATTGCTGTCATGGTGTCACGTCCATAAATGGGTTGTTCTGCGTGGTTTGTGCACTGCCAATGAGATCTTGCTTGGTTGGCTTCCTTTTTGCATTCTTGCCCGCTTGCTCGTCGAAGCCCCTACCGAAGTAGCGCTCCAGATACATCTGTCCGATCATGAGGACGGAGGTGATGAACAGGTACCAGATGGCGGCTGCTACGAGCAGTGGAACGGGGGCGAACAGCTGGATGCCCTTGTCACGCGCTGCCCAGGTAAGTTCGAGCGTGAACGGGATAGCCGCCACCAAAGAGGTGGTTTTCAGCATGGAGATCGTCTCATTGCCAATCGGCGGAATGATTACCCGCATGGTTTGGGGCAAAATGATGCGGCGCAGAATTTGGCCGCGTTTCATGCCGAGCGCGGTAGCTGCCTCCCATTGTCCTTTGTCCACAGCATTAAGACCGGAGCGGATGATTTCTGCCAGGTAAGCGCCCTCGTTTAGGGACAGGCCTACAATCGCCATCCAGAACGCGGTAAACACGGTTGCGGTTTCGAAAGAAACAAACTCCGGGCCAAAAGGAATACCAAGTGATAGGCGCGGGTAGAGCGTGGGAAGTAGCGACCAGAAGATCAGCTGCGTGTAGATCGGGGTGCCACGGAAGAACCAGATGTAGAACCACGCGACGTAACGCAGGATGGGGTTTGGTGATTGGCGCATGATTGCCATGGTGATCGCCAGAATGGTGCCAACCGTCATGGAAATAATGGTGAGGATTAGCGTGTAGAACACGCCCGTCATGATCGTGTTAGAAAAGAGCCATTGTCCAACAACGGGCCACTGGAAATTAGGGTTTGTAACCAGGGAGTTGATCGCCATTGCGGCGAGGATGGCTACTACTGCTGCGGACAGCCAGCGCCCCGGCCGGGGTACCGGCCGGGGGTGGATTAGGTTTACGTTATCCATGGATTACTTACCCGGGACCTCGGCCTTAGAAAGTGCCGCGTCGCCGGCTCCATAGAGGTTCAAGATGTCCTCGAGAATGCCGTTGTCCATGAGGTATTGCAGTGCCTTCTGTATGGCTTCGGTAAGAGCAGCATCCTCCTTGTTAATGACAATGCCTTGCGGTTCGGACTCGATTACTTCGCCCACCTGCTCAAGCTGGCCATTCGTCGATTCGATTGCCCAACCTGTGATTGTCGAGTCTGACAGCACCGCGTCGTATTGGCCGCCCACAAGCTTCGTCACGTTATCGGTGTTGAGGTCGTGAGGCATGATCTTGATAGCGGCTTCGCCCTTTGCCTCGCACTCGGCGGATAGGTCGGTTACGTAGGTTTGCTGGTAGGTACCGGTTTGAACGCCAATGGTCTTGCCACACGGGCTGCTTGGATCAAATCCAGACGGGTTACCGGCCTTTACAGCGTAGGAGGATCCCACTTCAACGTAGGAAACCATATTGACCTGTTCCATGCGCTCGGGCGTGATAGTGAAGGAAGAGGCGCCGATGTCAAACTTGGTGCCCAGCGCGGGGATGATCGTTGCAAACTCAGCGTGGGTAGTGGTTCCTTCTGATAGGCCCATTACTTTGGCTAGTGCCTTGACGAGTTCAATATCGTAACCGATGGGAGTTTGGCCGTCGGTGTCGCGGAATTCTGCGGGTGCGTAGTCGGTTGAAGCGCCGTTGCGGAGCTCGCCGCGAGCCTTGATTTCCTCGGGCACGAGAGCGGCAATGTCAGCCTGCGTTTCAATCGAGTCGATGTCGTAGAACTTGGCAACCGAATCGGAAGGTGCAGTCGCTTCTTCACTGGGCTGGTCTGGGTCAGAGCAGGCTGCAAGGGAAAGAGTAGCAAGTGTGGCTACCGCAACCATGCTGAGCATCTTTTGTGTCTTCACGGCAAAACTCCTAGATGTAAAACTTTCAACATGTATAAGTATTGCCATTAGTGAATGAATATGCAAGCTGGTGAATGTTTATTTGATGTGACTTGTAATACGCATCAGAAATGATATCTGCCGCCGAGAACCTCGGCGGCAGATAAAAAATATTCAGTTACCAAAAAGATTACTTCCCGCGCAGTGCGCGCCGAGACATTTTTACCTTCGTCGGATCTACGCCGTGAGGCATGCCGCCCTGTTTGGCAATAGAGGAGACGGCTTGAATGCGGTTAGCAACCTCGGGAACTTCCTTACGGTGTAGCGATTTGGGAAGCTTGCGCAGCTCAGCCTCAAGCTTCTCGAGCTTCACTTGGTTCTCGCCCTCGCCTACGTGAATGATATGTACCGGAACGTTGGTTACAACCCTTTGGGCCAGTTTGCGCTCGCGCTCAACAAGATCGCGAACACGTGCGTTTGGTCCCTCGGTAATGAGGACAACACCGGGCCGTCCAACCAGACGCCAAACGATATCTTGGTTTCGGTTGGCGGCGATGGGTTCTTGCGTAACTATCCAACCTCTGCGGATCTGCGAGAGCACCGCATAAACGGAACCAATCGTGCCGGAGACCTGCCGGTACATTGCCTTCTTCACGAGTGTCGCAAGGATAGCCATTGGCACGAATGCGACGAGTGTGGCGGCCAAGAAGATGAGAATATAAATATTCATCTTCGTCCAAATGCCCAAGACCACGAATAGGGCAATTACACCAATGGTTGCTCCGAGTATCAGCCAGCTTACCCACGGGAACGTGCGTTTGGTGATCTTGTAAGCGTCGTAGAGGTTGTGATACCACCGGCGCTTTTTCGGTTTACTCTCCGCAACAGGTGTGCGTGATTCGTTTTCTTTTTTAGCCATGATGGCCCCAGTTTACCCTCTTTTGGATAGCTGACGAATGTTCAGGATAAAGCCTACCAACGCAACCAAGATTCCCGCTCCAGCCGAGGCTAAGAATGTCGGTTTGTCATGGAAGTTTTGGGCGATAATGCCACCCAAGCTGGACCCGATGGAGACGCCAATTACTACTGATGATTGCATCGACGTCATCGCTATCGCTATGCCCCCTCGGGGAGCAAGTGATTCCGCCAAGGTGAATGCGGTAACCATCGCCGGGCCAATAAAGAGGCCTGCAAGGGTTAGTAGAAATGCAGTCGATAAAAGGTCGCCCGCCAGTGCCACCAGACTCATCGCTGCCGCAATGCCCAGGCCACCTATAAGCAGGCGAGTGGGCAGGTTTATACGTTCAGGGATGGCAACGGTCAAGATGGCCATGATGGCAGAGCCGACTCCCATTGCTGCGTATACGAGGCCAGCGATCCCTTGGTGTCCCAGCAGTTCGGCCCGAACCGTGGTTGCAGCTTGGGTGGTGCCAAACAGCATTCCAATACCGGTCATGGCAATGATGGCGGGAGTGACGGCAAGTATCACTCTGCCAACTCCAGGGCCCTGTTTGTCCGCGGCCTGCACGGCCGGCTTTGTTTTTGGAGCAAGGAGCGCGAAGGCGATTCCTGCGGTTGCAACCAGCAGGAATGCGAGGAATAGCGGTGCGGACTCGAATGCGGCTGTGGCTGCAATACCAACGAGGGCGGGGCCAAGTACGAATACGAGCTCATCCGCCATGGATTCATACGATAAGGCCGCACCGAGTTCTCGTGGCGTGTTGGTCTGATGGATCCAGCGGGATCGGGTGAAAGATCCGATGGGAAGAGACGTGAATCCTACTGCCATGCAGGCAAGGAACAGGGGAAGCCCAGCGGTAGCGGTTTGTACCGCGAGAAATAGAAGTAGAAGCGCCAGCGCATTAATAGGAGTGAGTATCCGTAGCGGCAAAAACTGACCTTTACGGTCAGCCCATTTACCGATCAAAGGTCCCGCGATTGCGGTGGAGATTGCGGTGGATGCCGTGGCGGCGCCGCCTTGTGCAACGGATCCGGTGCTGGCCGTGACTGCGGTCATGACACCCAGGGGAAGCATTGCGTAAGGGGCTCTTGCTGCAAAAGCGATTACGAGTGTTTTCCAGCCCGTTAGCTGGGGGAGTACCCGGTAATGTCCGAGCGCTCTAAAAGGGGATGAATGCATTGTTCTAGATTTCGAAGTTGCTTACCCACCCGGGTTTTTACTCATCCAACCGGCCAAAGCGGCACTCACTAAAACAGTGGGGTCCCCATTGAGTAAAAAGCAGATGGGCGTCACGCTTTCGCGTGAGCTTTCCAAGCTTACCGCAAGTAATCCACAGGCGCGCCCCTGTGCGTGAGGGGATTGGCGTAATGTGGTTGAGTTATCTCATGAGCATCAAGGGCTATGAAATTATTCAGCCGTTCACCGTGTCGTCCTCGGGCACGATATGGCAGGCAACTACAAAAACCGGTGAAGCCTGCCTGATCCGTTTTGTTGCACGGGATGAGGCGGACTCTCTTGCTGACCGTCTGGAGACTCTCTCGCGCTTGGAAAGTCCATTTGTTGCGCGATTGATTGATGTTGTCCCCGACGGGGCGCGAGTTGGGCTTGTCACCTCGCTGGTCGAGGGCGTGCCACTCAACCAGTGGATACAACTGCCGGGAGCTAATACAAAGAATCGGGTGCGCACACTGCTGCGTAGCGTCGCTTCAGGATTGAAGGATTTGCACGAGGTGGGATTGGCTCACGGTGATGTTTCAAGTGCGAACGTGGTTGTGGGAACTGCAGGGGCTGTGCTGGTTGACCACCTGCTGGGTACCGGTTTCACGCCCGGGTTTGCTGCGCCGGAGAAGCTGGAGGGTCAGCAGGGTACAGACCCATTGGCAGCCGATGTCTGGGCGTGGGGAGCTCTAGCTCGCGAACTGGGATTTTCTGGAGCGGTTGTGGAGAGGGCGTTGGACGCAAATCCCGCTACTCGGCTCTCGATAGAACAGATTTTGGAATCGCCGGACCTTAAGGGATACGACGGAGGCGCTGTGCTTGCGGTGGAGTCCGATGCGTCCATGCTGGACGCGGGAGATCTGCTACGCCAAGAGACCTCTATGGCGCAAACGGTTCTAAATGAGCGTCCGGGAGGGCGGCATGCGCGGGCGCGAAGAAAGGGGCGGGCGCGAATCGCGGTTGCTTCAACGCTTGTGATTGTAGGTATGGCCACGCTTGGTTTTTGGTGGCTCCGGCCGGTGGCGCCAGTGCCCGTGGCTACATCGGTTGAGGAAGCGGAGACCTCCGTGGTCCATTGCCCTTCGTCTGGTGAGGCGCAGTCGGTCGTCTCGGATCTGACTACAAAACGAAATGGGGCGATAGTGACATCTGATAGAGCACTACTAGAGACCGTGGTCGATACCGACAGCAAGGTTTTTGAAAAAGATGCTGAGCTGATTGAGAGCATCGAGCAGTCGGGAATAGAGATCCGAAACCTAGCAACTGCGGTAACAGATGTGAAGGTCGTGGAATGCTCCCCGTTAGAAGTGCTGGCAACCTTTACCCAAAACGAACATGAGCGGTGTCAGGAAGATATCTGCGAGGTGGTTGAGGCCCAGCCAGCTAGTCGGTTGAAGCTCACGTTCACCGGCCCGCCTTGGCGTGTAAGTGATGTTACCTCAATGGATCCTGAACAGCTCTAAGTGGTGAGGGGGAGGCTTCTCAAATGCGCTTTGGCGCAATCAACACAAACTAGTCCTGGCATAAAAATGGGGCAGCCCGATGATAATCGGACTGCCCCATAGCTAGTTGAGGTTAGAGACCAAGCTCGGCCTCAAACTCTGCTTCTTCGAGGCGGTTCTTGATCGCGGTGAGGAAGCGGCCTGCGTCAGCGCCGTCGATGAGGCGGTGATCGTAGGTGAGGGCAAGGTAGACCATGGAGCGAATTCCAATGGTTTCGTTGCCGTCCGCATCCTTGATGACCATCGGACGCTTGACGATGCGGCCAACGCCAAGAATGCCAACCTGCGGCGCGTTGAGTACCGGCGTGTCAAACAGCGCGCCGATCGCACCGGTGTTCGTAACGGTGAAGGTTGCGCCAGAGAGCTCTTCCGGCTTGATCTGGCCGTCACGCGAGCGAGCAGCGAGATCGTTGATCGCTCGGGCAATGCCCGAGAGCGTCAAGTCGCCAGCATCCTTGATAACTGGAACCATTAGGCCGCGTTCGGTGTCAACTGCCATTCCGATATGCTCGTAGTTGAAGTACTCAACTTCCTTGCCCTTAATCTCGGCGTTGACCTTCGGGTACATCTTGAGTGCTTCCGTGGTCGCCTTGATAAAGAACGGGAGGAACGACAGCGAGGTGCCTTCGCGAGCCTCAAACGATGCCTTCGCACGCTTGCGTAGCGCCGCGATGCGGGTCACGTCAACCTCTACGACGGTGGTTAGCTGAGCCGATCCTTGCAGTGAGCTCATCATACGATCGGCAATAACCTGACGCATGCGAGTCATCTTCTGCGTGGTGCCGCGTAGCGTGGTGTCTTCAACCACCTTGCTCTTCGAAGTAGCAGGTGCTGGCGTAGCGGCGGCGCCAGCGCGCTTGTCTGCCTCTTCCTTGGCAGCATAGACATCTTCCTTGCGGATACGGCCGCCAATGCCTTGACCGGTTACATCAGCTAGATCAACACCGAGGTCCTTTGCAAGCTTACGCACAATAGGGGTGACGTATTTGCCGGAGGCGGAAATGTCAGCGCGAGCAGGCTGGGCTGGTTCGGGCTTCTTCTCCTCGGCAGGTGCAGGCTGTGCTGCAGGAGCAGGGGCCGGAGCTGGAGCCGGAGGAGCAGGCGCAGGTTCTGGCTTGGGTTCTGGGGCCGGTGCCGGAGCAGGCTCAGCCTTCGGCTCGGGTTTACTTTCCGCATCTGCCGCGACAGGCGAGCCGGTGGAGATGACCGCAACAACGGTATCAACGTCCACCGTCTCGTCCTCGTCCACCTTGATTTCAGCGAGGAAACCAGAGACGGGGGAGGGAACCTCAGAATCGACCTTGTCGGTAGAAACTTCCAGTAGGGGCTCGTCGGCCTCAACCTTGTCGCCAACTGCCTTTAGCCACGCAGAAACGGTGCCTTCGGTTACCGATTCGCCAAGGGCCGGCATCTTAACTTCGATAAGTTCGCCATCTGGAGACGGGGCCGGGGACTCCTGCGCAGCTGGTGCGGCCGGTGTCGGCTCAGCTACCGGGGTCTCTTCAGCCGGTGCTTCTTCAGCCGGAGCCGGCTCTTGTGCGGGAGCCTCTGCTTCACCCTCGTCACCGATTAGGGCGATGACGGAGCCAACTTCAACAGTTTCGTCCTCTTCAACCAAAATCTTGACGATCTTGCCCGCGTAGGGGGAGGGAACTTCAGAGTCAACCTTGTCGGTAGAAACTTCGACGATGGGCTCGTCTACCTCAACGGTGTCACCCACCTGCTTAAGCCATTCGGTTACAGTGCCTTCGGTGACGGACTCACCGAGAGCTGGCATCTTAATCTCTTGTGCCACTTTACGTATCTCCTTAAGTAGTGGGTCTTAGGCTGAGTGCAACGGCTTGCCAGCAAGTGCCAGAGCCGCCTCTCCAATGGACTCGTTCTGAGTTGGGTGCGCATGGATAATGCTGGCCACGTCCTCAGCGTACGCTTCCCAGTTTACAATCAACTGGCCTTCGCCAATCTGCTCGCCCATGCGGGCGCCAATGGCGTGGAAGCCAACGATAGGACCGTCTTTGAGTGCAACGAGCTTTACCAGGCCAGCGGTATTCAGGATCTGGGACTTACCATTGCCGGCAAGGTTGAACTCTTGCGTGGCAATCTTGTCGCCGCCGTACTGCTCCTTAGCCTGTTTTTCGGTTAGGCCAACGGAGGCAATTTCAGGCTCGCAGAAAGTTACTCGAGGAATACCTGATTCGACGATTGGTTCGGGGTTCAAACCAGCGATCTCTTCGGCAACGAAGATGCCCTGTAGGAAGCCGCGGTGTGCCAGTTGCAGGCCGGGGACGATGTCACCAACCGCGTAGATCCCTTCAACGTTGGTGCGCAGACGCTCATCTGTGATCACGAAGCCGCGCTCCATGTTGAGACCCTGCTCCTCGTAACCGAGGTTTGCAGTGGCCGGGCCGCGCCCGATGGCTACCAGCAGAATGTCGCCGTCGTAGGTGTTACCGTCATTCGTCTTTACGTGAACACCGGACTCATCTTGAGTGACGGATTCGAACATGGTCTTGGTCTTGAAGTCAATGCCACGCTTGCGGAACTGGCGCTCAAGGTTCTTCGAGATGGCCTCATCTTCAGCAGGAACGAGTCGGTCCAAGCCCTCAATGATGGTTACTTCAGCGCCGAAGGATGCCCATACGGACGCGAACTCAACGCCAATGACGCCGCCGCCAAGCACGATTGCCTTAGACGGAACCCAGGTCATCTGCAGGGCCTGCTCGGAAGTAATCACGTTACCTTCGATTTCGAGGCCGGGAATGGTCTTGGAGTAGGAGCCGGAGGCCAGGACAATGTTCTTGCCGCGGTATTCCTTGCCATCTACGGTAACGGTGTTCTTTCCCGTGAGCCTGCCCCAGCCCTGCACGTAGTCGACCTTGCGCATCTTAATGAGGCCCTGCAGACCCTTGTGGAGCTGGTTAATGGTCTGGTCACGGTATTCTGCGACGCGGTTCATGTCGATTCCGTCGAAGTTAGAATTCACGCCAAAGTAGGCGGATTCCTTAACTGTGTCGGCAACTTCTGCTGCGTGCAGGTATGCCTTTGTCGGAATGCAACCGCGGTGCAGGCAGGTGCCGCCAAGCTTGTCGCCTTCGATTAGAGCTACTTTTAGCCCAAGCTGGCTAGCGCGCAAGGCGGCTGCGTAGCCGCCGGAGCCGGCGCCGAGGATGACCAAATCGTACATTTCTTCACTCACGTGATTCTCCCCTTATGCGAGTTTTGACCTAGAGTCATTACTTACCGCTCATTCTCGCACTGATCGTCTACGATTACCTCTTTTGTGATCAAATTTTCGGCCCTTGTTTTGTGCCTTATGCAACAAGAACGGAGCGGGGTATAGACACGTAAAAACCTCGCCCAATCGCGATTAAAAAGAAGTTAATCTAGATTGGGCGAGGTGGAATTTTAGGGTCGTTACCTTAGGCGAGTGACTCAGCCCAGTTGACGAGAGTGAGCATGCTCATTCCAGTTGCGCCCTTGTTGTTGGCGCCCCACGGGCTGCCGTCGTTGTAGGACGGGCCAGCAATGTCGATGTGAGCCCATGGCTTGTCGGCTACGAACTCCTGCAGGAATATGCCCGCAACCATCATTCCGCCTGCTCTTGTCCCCGAGTTCGCAATGTCAGCTACGTCCGACTTCAATGAGTCGAGCAGATAAGACGGAAGTGGGGCGCTCCACATGGCTTCACCCACCTTGGCGGCGCTGGATACGATCGCCTCGCGCACGTGGGCGCTACCCATGACGCCGGCGGTGCGTTCGCCTAGGCCTACGATCTGCGCTCCGGTTAGGGTAGCGACGTCAACGATTGCGTCGGTGTCCGTCTCTGCCGCAAGCGCGAGGGCATCGCCCATCACCAGACGGCCTTCGGCGTCAGTGTTGATCACTTCAACGGTCTTTCCGCCGCGCATAGTGATGACATCGGAAGGACGCTGGGCGCGACCACCGGGCATATTTTCTGCGAGGGCGAGGTAGGTGTCGATCTTAATGTTCAGACCCAAAACCGCGGCAGCAACGGTGGTTGCGAGTACTGTAGCCGCGCCAGTCATATCAGACTTCATGGCTTCCATGCCCTTGGCAGGCTTAATGGAAATACCGCCGGAGTCGAACGTAATGCCTTTGCCAATCAGAGAGATCTTCTTGCTCGCGGCTTTCGGCGCGTAGCTGAGCTTGACCAGTCGGGAGCCGCGATCAGAGCCCAAGCCGACCGCGAGGATACCGCCGCAACCTTCTTCAGCAAGCTTATTTTCATCCCAAATCTCAACCTCGATGGGCAGGTCTGCAACGGCGTCTTGTGCGTAAGTAGCAAACTTTGCGGGGTAGAGATCGTTGGGGGCGCGATTGACTAAGTTCATGATCATCATCATGGAAGAAGCAAGAACTTTGATGCGCTTTGCTGCGGCGTGGGTGTCAAGACCTTTGGGCGCCAGGATTGTGAGTTGCTCGAGTCCGCTTACCTTGTCAGCTCCGTACTTTTGAATGGTGTAGCTACCCAGTAGCGCACCGATGCCCGCCTGGATGACATCGTCCTCATTTTCATATTTTCCGGCTAGAACCACGTTTTTTACATTTTCGCCACGGGTGCCAATTGCGGCAAGGTGGCGGTGAATGCCGGTGCCTTCAAGCTCTATGCCATTAGAGAAGTCGGAGTTGCGCCGTGAGTGAAGCTCGTCGGCTTTAGCACCTACAAGGGCGATCTTGCGCGCCTTGGTTCCACTGCCTGGAAGTATGGTCTTTGCTCCGGTAGAAGACTTTGCATCTACGGCCTTGGCCGCCTCGTTAAGGCCGGGAACCTCAACGTTGGCCCCATCTTCAAAGTAGTAAGCAACCAGGAGGTCAGTTTCAACGTCCGCCGCGTTGTCAAAAATGAAATCGATATTTGTCATGCCTCTATCGTATCCGCAAGGTAAATCGACGCAAGAACTCCGTTTTCGCTAAAATAGCCCCGAAAGATGAGGTGTATGGATGCGTAATAATGTGCGGGCGCCAGAAACGGGGCCGCGGCCAGCAACGGATAACCGAAGCACTTCCTACGGGGGTGGACGAGTTATTATGGCCGTATTTTGGGTGTTCGCGGCCTACTTTACCTACACGTCTTTCGTTGATTTCGTTACCTTTTCAAATCAGCCAATCGGCCCGCGCGTGCTGTCCCTTATTGCGGCACTCGGCTATGTTTTGATCGCTACAGCGATCACTCACAACGGCAGGCGTATGCGCATCATCGGTTGGACGGCCTTGCTAGTTGAGCTCGCCGGTGCTCTATCCACCGGCATCATTGGTCTTGGCGTTGCTGATATTGGTGCTATTCGAAACATGTGGGCGAACTTTGGTGCCGGCTATTATTACGCGCCACTGATCCTTCCTGTGATTGGTATGGTGTGGATTTGGTTCACGAACCCGCGCAGGATTGTGGAGATCGCGGAGCTTTTTGATCGCAAGTAGAGAGCGCCTGTCCGGTAGGGTGCGAAGAAGCCTATCCGTGTGCAGGGGTGCGGGGGTTACATTCCCCCCGGGAAGTCGAGCTGGCGCCAAGCTTCATAGAGTCCGATAGCAGCCGAGTTTGCAAGGTTTAGCGATCTGGTTCCCGGCGTCATTTGAATGCGCACGCGTTCAGTTACGCGTGGGTGATCCATGATCTCTTCTGGCAGGCCCGTTGGTTCGGGGCCATACAGTAGTCCGTCCCCATCTTGGTATTGAACGTCGTTGTAATGCGTGGTGGCATGCCCCGTGAAAGCGTAGATCGAGCCGGGCACGTGCTCCAAGGCTTCATCAATAGTTTCGTACACGCGAACATGAGCCAGATCGTGATAGTCAAGTCCAGCGCGCTTAAGCTTCGTGTCGTCCATGTCGAACAGCGGATCAACTAGGTGAAGCATGGATCCGGTACACGCAGACAGACGTATTGCGGCGCCAGAGTTTCCCGGGATTCTGGGTTCAAAAAATATTACGTGGAGCACGCCCATCATTTTAAGTGCGTGCTCCACGATAGGAAAGCCGGGGAATCTTACTGCTTGAAAGTCAAAGTCAATGATGCTTTTGCAAGCGCGTGGAATAGGGCGTTAAACGACGCCGTGGTAATAGTGGCGTCGTCGTCCAGTCCTAGAGAGGGGGTATCGAGCGCATATACGGTGAATACGTATCGGTGCTCGCGGTCACCTTTGGGCGGGTTGGCTCCGTAATAGCTGGCTTGCCCCGCGTCGTTTAGCAGATGGAAAGCCGGGCCCTCTAGATGCAGATCGGATTCTCCCGCGCCCTCATTAAGCTCGGTGATCTCAGCGGGGATATCAACAATTCCCCAATGCCAATATCCGGCTGGAGTAGGCGCGTCGGGGTCAAAACAATAGAGGAAGAAAGACTGGGTTTGGGCAGGAAATCCGCTCCAGGAAAGATGGGGTGATACGGACCCTCCCGGGGCGGTTTGGGCCGCGGGCATAACCTGCATGTCGTTCGCAGCGTTGGACTTGAGCGTGAAAGTTGGAAGTTTTGGCAGGGCCTCGTCGGGATGGGGTGCTATTGGGCGTGAATCAAGGTCCATTTGGAGCTCCTATTGTTGTTGCCAAGGTCACTTTCAATTTATCCCTACGACTGTATTTGCGCGATAAATGCGGGTTGTTGCGTCAATTTTGAAGTTTGTCGAAACCGAAATGAAGTATCTCCACTTTTCTTGTCCCACCCCTGCAATACACTATCGAACAGATGTTCGAAAACTCTTGGGGGAGGAAGCGAGCAAACGGTGGAGGCTCAAACACTTGAGCGGAAGCGGCGTTTAGAAAAAGCGCGATTGAGTCTTGTTAAGGCGGAAACTGCGGTGGGCGTTTCGCCTGCGCCTTTGCGTGCGGGCAATGTGTGGCATGTGCGTGGTGGAAATGAGACCTTATTTGAAGCGATGCTAAGCCTTCGCAAGGGCGATCAGTGGATAGGCATTGTTGGTATTAAAAACGTTGGTTGGTGCGCGGCTTTAGAGAAGGGGGTCCCGCTCGAAAAGGTTATTTTTGTTCCGCGGGTAAAAGAGAAGCCTCTTAAAGTGTTGGCGGCTTTGATCGATGGGGTTGATCTGGTGGTTGCAGGGCCGCTTCCGTTGTCAGCCCAAAATCAAAGAGCACTTGCTGGGCGCGCTAGGTCAAGAAGGTCGTCTGTTTTGACTACCGTGCCCTGGCTTTCGGTTTCTAAACCCTGGTACGTGCAGTCGAGAAATGGCGAGTCCGGTGGCTCTCTCGGTTTGGTCAGGAGGGCAGTATGACTCGTTTAGCTGTGGTGTTTTTCCCAGATTGGGAAACGGGTGCGCTGGCAATCGATTGTCCTCCGGGGGCGCCGGCTGCTTTGGTGTCTGCCGCGGGGCGGGTAACTAACGTGACTCGCGAAGCTCGTGCGATGGGCGTAGCGGTGGGAATGCGAAGAGCCCTTGCGGAGCATTTGTGTGACGGGCTTTTAGTTATGCCAAGTGATCCGGGGCGTTCACTACGGGCATTCAACGTCGTGCTTGATGCTTTGGGAGAAGTGTCGGCAACCGTTTGCATGGTGAAGCCCGGAATAGCTTGGATTCCGGCTTCTGCGTCGCGCACTTTTGGTAGTGAGGAGGCGCTGTGTGAACGAGTGGTTGACGTGATCGCGGAGCAGACAGGAAGTGAATGCTATGTGGGGATTGGTGAAGGGCTGTTGCAGGCCTGGGTGGGGGCTCTGCACGGCGTTGTAGATCCCGGTGAATCTCGCGTGAGCGATTTGTTGCTAAGGCACTTAAAGCCACTTATATCCCAAAAGGAAAGCAGTCTGGATCAAGCGTTGGATTCTCTCGCTGCCCTGGGGGTTAGGACGGTTGGTGATTTGCGAGCCCTTGGCGCGGGACATGTTCTGGCTCGTTTTGGCGAGGTCGGACAGAGCTTGTACAGGTTGCTGTGGCAGACTGACGCGCTTCACAAAGCTGATCGTGCACCCGAAGAATTTGTCGAGCAAACTGTTGTGTTTCCGACCCCGGTGGCAGATTTGGGGGTGGCTTTGGGGTATTTGTTGGAGCAATCCGCAAGTCTGGTTGAAAAACTGGTAGCAAAGCAGGTAGCTACAAATGAGGTAGATATCACCGCAACTATTTTGGGGGCTACGGGAAGAGTTGAGAGAACCAGGCGTTGGGCAATAGTGGATTTCCCGGCGCCGCGCGATTTGGTTGATCGAACTCGTTGGCAAGTCCAATCTTGGATTGATGAGCTGGCTAGATCTGGAGCATCCACGGAGGGCGAGTATTCGCAAGAACGATTTGGGGTTGAAAAAATTGTTCTGACCGCCCAAGATCTGGTTCCGATAGATCATCTTGCGAAGCAGTTGTGGTCAGACCGTAGTGAGGGCGATGTTCGCGCTGGTGCGGTGGCCTTCAGGCTTCAGGCGTTAGTTGGTTTGGATGGGGTGCTACAGCCGCGAGTGCGGCCAGGATTTGATCCTCTTAGCAGGGTGGCGCAAACCGAGTGGGGCGCCGCCCTGGAAACAGCTGCGTGGGAGCAGTGGAGTGTGCCTCAAAAATGGCAGAATCACGCTTCGTTCCAAGATGCGTGGGTCGGGGGTTTGAAAGAAGAGTCTCCCGCTACGGTGCTTGAAAAACCTCTGCCTGCGCGTCTGTTTGATGAAGGTGGAAGAGCGGTCAAGCTGCGGCCGGATGGAACGCTGAACGCCACGCCTCGAAGCATGGTTATTAATGCTGAGGAAGTAGCGGAATTAGATGTTGGGTTGCACGCGGCAGAGGAGGTCGTTCTCTCTGACGTGCGCGGCCCATGGCCCATCCTTGGTAGGTGGTGGGATGGGCAGGATGAGGTGTCTGCACCTAGGGCGTGGCTCGTGGCGGTGCCCCTAGGGGCGCCGCGTGTGCTTATTAAATGGGGATCGGGTGAGTGGATGCTCGCTGCATTGTGGTATTAGTTCAGTAGAGGAAAGAGGAAGGTGCGTGCTGTGGCTAAGCTTTATTTCAGGTATGGGGCGATGAACTCCGGAAAGTCAACCGCGTTGCTGCAGGCCGCCTATAACTATGAAGAGCGCGGACAAAGGGTAGTACTTGCTAAGCCGTCGGTTGACACCAAGGGGGATGCACAGATCGTTTCTCGGCTAGGTGTTACGCGCGAAGTAGACATGCTGGTTGGGAAAGATGAGAATCTGCGCCACGTTTTCTTGAATATAGCCTCAGGGGTTGATCCTAACGCTCTGATGCAGAATTTGGCAGCCAAGCCCGTGTCGGCATTACTTGTTGATGAAGCTCAGTTTTTCACACCAAAACAGGTTGACGATATGTTTCGCATCGCGGTGCTGGATAACGTTCCAGTTCTTGCGTACGGCATTCGAACTGACTTCCAAACCATAGCGTTCCCAGGGGCTCGGCGTTTGCTGGAGATCGCGCACTCGGTTGAAGAACTTAAAACTATTTGTCGCTGCGGTAAAAAAGCAGTATTTAACGGTCGCAAAGTGGATGACCAATTCGTTTTCGACGGAGACCAGGTAGCGATTGATGGGGTAGCGGTTACTTACGAGTCGTTGTGTGGAAACTGCTATTTGGAAGAGTCGAGGGGTCGCCTCTCTTCCGATCATTAGGTGAGGCAAGATGCGAGTGTCGAACATTTGTTCGATATGATTGGTGGGTGGCATCCTACGCAGAACTTCACGCGCATAGCGCATTTTCGTTCCTTCACGGGGCAAATCTGCCTGAAGTGATGGTTGAGCGTGCAGCGCAACTGGGTTTGGATGCCATTGGAATCCTTGATTATGACGGCATGTTTTCGGCAGTACAAACTAGTGTTGCCGCCAGAGAAAACAGGATCGCGAGCGTACAGGGAACAGAAATCAGGATTGGAGGCGGATATCATCTGCCAATCCTCGCTAACAACGTAGAGGGATATCACGAGCTTTGTGATGCCATATCGGCATTCCAACTGTCTAAAACAGGGCGCACAGACACGGTCTTAACCCTTGATGAGCTCGCAGAGTTTTCTTCGGGAAACTGGACGATCCTTACAGGAACTGCGCGAGGTCCAATCCGTCAAGCTTTGAACAGCCGCGGTATAGATGAAGCAGCCATGCTGGCAGGTAGGCTTCGTGATTTATTTGGGAACGTGGTCATAGAGTCAGCTCTTTCAACTCCGGATGAAGAAGAGCGTGAAGCTCATGATCTTGCGCGTATTGCTGAGTGCGCGGGGCTGCGGCTGGTGGCAACAACAGGAGCTAGAGTCGCGGACGTTAGTTCTTTGAAACTCGCTCACGTGCTACGCTCGATACGCCTTGGAGCCACGTTAGAGCAGGCTCAACCTTACCTGGAGGCTTTTCCCCCGGTTCTTCGTTCAGCCAGCGACATGCTGCGAATTCACAGGCACCATCCGCAGGCGGTAGAGAATGCGGCCGAGCTGGCGCAAGAGCTTGCTTTTGATCTGCGGCTAGTTGCTCCGCACCTGCCGCGCGCAAACGTTCGCGATGGGTTTGATGATGATAGCTGGCTGCATCACCTAACCTATGAAGGAGCGAAAGAAAGATACGGCAGTAGGGCAAACAGTCCGCAGGCGTGGCAGAAGATTGATTCCGAACTCTCTTTGATCACAAAACTGGGGTTTTCAGGCTATTTCTTGATAGTTAAAGAGATCGTTGATTTTTGTAGAACTGAAAATATTTTGTGCCAAGGTCGCGGTTCGGCAGCTAATTCAGCTGTCTGTTTTGCACTCGGCATTACAGCGGTGGATGCGGTTAAGCACAAGATGTTGTTCGAGCGATTCCTATCAGAGGGACGTAGCGGACCTCCCGATATTGATGTTGATATCGAGGCGGGTAGGCGCGAGGTGGTGATTCAACATATTTATGAGCGTTACGGGCGTCGGTATGCAGCTCAGGTGGCGAATGTGATCTCTTATAAGCCTCGCTCAGCGCTTCGAGATGCGGCAAAAGCGTTTGGGTATCCGGGTGAGGTGGCAGCTGTTTGGGTGAAGAATTTAGAGGGGGTTAAGCCGGATCCAAAGGTGGTAGGTATTGCGACGCAGATGTCAAAGCTGCCCCGTCATATGGGTATTCATCCTGGAGGGATGGTGCTTACTCGCGAGCCGGTTTCAAGAATCTGTCCCGTGGCCTGGGCCAGTAAAGAGGGGCGAACCGTGCTCCAGTGGGATAAGGATGACTGCGGGGAAGCTGGGCTCGTGAAGTTTGATCTGCTCGGTCTGGGGATGCTCACGGCGCTGAGGAAAATGTTTGATTCACTTCGCGATGCAGGACACGTGGGAACTGATGGGAAACCTTTCAACCTGTACAACCTGCCGAGCGAGGACCTGTTGGTGTATGACCTGCTGTGCAACGCGGATACGGTTGGAGTGTTCCAGGTTGAATCTCGCGCCCAAATGGGTACGCTCCCGCGAATGCAACCGCGCTGTTTTTACGACATTGTGATTGAGGTGTCCTTGGTTCGCCCGGGGCCAATCCAGGGTCAGGCAGTGAATCCGTATATGCGGCGCAGGCGGGGCCTCGAACCGGTTACTTATTGGCACCCACTTCTTAGGCCGGTGCTGGAGAAGACGCTGGGGGTTCCAATTTTTCAAGAGCAACTCATGCAAATAGCGATAGACGCTGCTGGGTTCAAACCTTACGAGGCCGATCAATTGCGCAAAGCGATGGGGTCTAAGCGTAGCGCTGAGATGATGGCGCGCCTGCGCCCGGCCCTGTACGAGGGGTTTGCGAAGAATGGGATTAAGGGGGAAGTTGCAGATCAGATTTTTGACTCGTTCCAAGGTTTCGCAGAGTTTGGTTTTCCCGAATCTCACTCGTTTTCGTTTGCTTATATCGTGTATGCGTCGGCGTGGATGAAGGTGCACTTCCCAGAGGAGTTTTACGCTGCGATAATTTCGTCGCAACCAATGGGTTTTTATTCGGTCTCTTCGCTGGTGGAAGACGCGCGCAGGCACGGCGTGTTGGTGGGGCGCGCAGATGTCAACTATTCGTTGCGGGATACCGCTGTGGAGAGATTCGAGGGCGCAAATTCGGCCCGGAGGATCCCTCCGGTCACCCCGCAGGCGGGCAAACGCGTTCGTCTGGGTCTTGCAACTATTAGTGGCATGTCTGATGCAAGCATTGATCGGATTGTTAGCGCCCGCGAGCAGGGAGACTTCGCGTCGGTGGAGGATTTGGCAAGGCGGGCTACGCTCAGTTCGAAGGAAGTGGAGAGGCTCGCAAAGGCTGGCGCGCTTGGGAGGATTGCGGATTCGCGCAGGCAGGCCATGTGGGTGGCACCGTTTGTGGGGCAGCAAGCTCACCAGCCTACGTTGCCGCTGGAGTGGGGAAGCGTGCCAGATTTGAAACCACTGACATCGGCGGAGGCAGTGGTTGCGGACTATCAGGCTAGTGGCGTGAGTGTGGATTGTCATCCGATGGAGTTAGTCCGCCAGAATCTGGACTCAGCTGGCGTGTTGTCGTGCGGAGAAATCGCGGGCGTGGAGGCAGGGCGGCGCATTCGCATTGGGGGATTGGTGACGCATCGGCAGCGTCCCCACACGGCTAGGGGGACGATTTTCTTGTCGTTGGAGGACGAAACGGGTTATGTGAATGTGGTTTGCGCGCCGGGGCTTTGGAAGAGGTTCCGCAAAGTTGGTTTGACTGAGGCCGCACTGGTGGTGCGTGGGGTTGTTGAGCGCGCGCCGGGTGGCGCGTCCGCTTTGGTGGCGGACAAGCTTGAGGCGCTACCTGTTCCAGTGGCGGGCAGGTCCCGCGATTTCAGGTAGCGCCTCGAGTGTTAAATCCGGTTAGCTTGCAGAGGGTCCTTCAACGATTTCTTTGGGGCTTGGAAGATCCCCTTCAAGGGGTGGGTCTTCTTCGTGGAGCTGTTGGTAGATAGCCCACGCCGAAGCGATTAGTGGAATGGAAAGTACAGCACCGAAGATGCCGGCGAGTAGGGTTCCCGCGGTGACGCCGATGCCCACAACCACTGGGTGGAGCGAAACCTGTGCGCCCATGATGAGTGGTTGGAGGACGTGGCCTTCAAACTGTCCGATGAGGGCGATTCCAATGCCAACGGCGATCATCATCCAAACACCCTTAGACGCAAGAGCCACGATCATGGCTATGCCCATGGCGGTGGGTGCGCCGATCAGGGGAATGAATGAGCCGATGAATACCAGTACTCCGAGCGGTGCGGAAAGTGGAATTCCGAGAACCGTTAGGTATACGAACGCGAATATGCCGTTGGTTAGTGCAACCATCATGATGCCGCGAGCGTATCCAGAGAACGTGTACCACCCGGCGGCTACGGCTTTGTGTGTAGATTCGCGGTGCCTTGCGGGTAGCCGGTTAAGGAACCAGATCCACATGCTTTTGCCGGAGTAGAGGAAGAAGATTGTGGCGAACAGCGCGAGCGCCATGATCGTGAATCCGATTGCTATGGACCCAAGGTTTGAAAGTGCTCCTTGGAGTATTTGGCCCGCGTTGGTTTCGATGTAGTTGCGTGCTTGTTCAATGGTCTGATTGATCCAGTTGTAGATCTCGTCGGAGGTGAGGTCTACGGCCCACGGCCCGGTTCTTACAAACTCGATGATCTGGTCTATGCCATTGCCAAACTGTTTGCTAAGTGAGTTCCACTGTCCGGTAACGGATGTGATGACGTAGAAGATGAGGCCACCAAAAACTGCTGTGCTACCCAGTAGGGCCAGTATTTCGCCTAGCCATCTTGGCATGTAGCGCTCGAGCCAAGTGACGATGGGATTCAGGATCGAGGTGACTACGAGTGCAACGAAGATTGCAACTACGACGGCGGCCACTTCGGCTAGGCTCCACACGATGAGCGCTACGATGACGAGGATGCCGAGGATCATCCACGCGGAGGTGCCGGCCTTGCGTAGCCAGGTGGGAATGTCGTCTGAGTTTCCACGAGCGTGGACTTTGGAGAATCGTGGGGGAACGCCCCTCGAGGATCCACGCATTTGGTTTCTGCGGTGCTGTCGCGGCAGGGCCTCTTGGGAGAGGGGCCGCGATGTCTCCGCCGGTATTCCAACGTGTTTTGCAGTAGTGTTGCGCGACATGATTGAGCGAGCGGTTGCCCCTGCTCTGGATGCTAGTCGCCTGATTTTGCCGCTGTCTTCGTCTTTACTCACGGTTTCAGCCTAGTTCGTTTTGGTGATTATTTCTTTGCTCGCTCGATGACTGTTTCAACTAGCTCTGCCGGTGTGGCAACCGCTGCGGTCGCTGTTTCGAATTCGCGCTGGTCGGTCCCTCCCCATAGGACGCCAATTACGTCGAGATTGTTGGCGTGCGCACCCTCAACATCGTGGATTCGATCGCCAATCATGATGGCGCCTTCACGATTGTAGCCGTCGGCTTCTAGGAGGCTTAGCGCATCTGCGATGACTGCCGCTTTGGATTGGTGGGCGGAGTCGTTGGTAGAACCGACAACGTATTTGAAGTAGGGATCGAGTCCGGCATGGGTAGCTATCGGTTTTGCCATGGTTTCGGTTTTTGAAGTTGCAATGGCCAGGGGGAAGCCAAGTTTGTGAAGCTCTTGAATGGCTTCTAGAACGCCGGGAAAGAACGGGGCGTCGTACATGGTTTGGCGATAGTAACGGCGGTAGGTGGCGATGGCGTCGTCAATATGGGCGGGGTCTACTTTCGCGAAGTCACGGAAGGAATGAAATAGGGGAGGGCCAACCCAGGCGCGCAGTTGTTCATTTGACTGTGGTGGTAGCCCCAGCTCGTCAAGGGTGTCTACTACTGCTTGCATGATGATCGGGGCGGAGTCCACGATCGTTCCATCAAAGTCAAAAAGCACGATGTTAGTGTTCATGCTTTAACCCTATCTAAGCACAGTGGTTTGTTTAGTACGCTAACGCGCGGCGTGAAAAGGCTTTATTTGGCGTGCAAGGAGGTGATTTGACACCGCATGTGGATCTCATGCTAGAGTTTTCCTCGTTGCTCTAAAGAGCCCCGATGCGCGGGTGGCGGAATTGGTAGACGCGCTAGCTTGAGGTGCTAGTTCCCACTTATTCGGGAGTGCGGGTTCAAGTCCCGCTTCGCGCACAGATAGTGAGGCAGCCGAAAGGTTGCCTCACTTTTGTATACGCTGGCGCGGTCGTTATCGCGTACAACCTGGAAATTCGGAAGCATTTGAGGCGATTCTAATGCGACGTATCTCAATTTGTGCCGGGACACATATTGCTGTATCTACCTCTGCTAGCATGATGGAAAGTTCTTGAGATGCCTTGCGTGCAGGGTCTATGCAAGGACTATGTCCCTATAGCACAAGGTTGTGTGCATTACGTTGCCCTGCAACACGGTGTCGTTGCAAATGTTTCCGAAGGGGAATAACAGTGAAGATGACCAAGCGCCTTGCAGTTGCCGTTACTTCCGGCATGCTGATCGGCGGTTTGACATTTGGTGGTATTGCCGTGGCTGCTCCAGCAGAGTCTGCGCCCGATACGGATGCGAAGACCGCTGAAGTGGTTCAGCTGGAAAATGATTTAGCTCAGGCACAGGAGGCGCTCAAGCAGGCAGAAGAAGAGCTTGCAGCGCAAGACGCGGAGGCTCCGGCTAAACTCGCGGCGGCGCAGGAGGATGTTGACGCCGCGCAGGCTGCCGTTCAAGCCGCTGAGGAAGCTTTGGCAAATACCAAGAGCACGCTTGACGAGGCTACTGAGAAGCAAGAAGCGGCTCAGAAAGATCTTGATAGCAAAACTGCTGCGGCAGAAAAGGCTACCTCTGAGCGTGACGCCGCGAAAAAGGCGTACGACGATGCCGTCGCTGAGCGGGCGAGCGACGAGCAAATTGCGGCGTTGAAATCGGATGTTGATGCCAAGCAGGAGGCTTTGGATTCCGCAAAGAAGAAGGCGGAGGATGCTAAGGCCAAGGCTGATAACGTTAAGAAGGACGCCGCAGCGGCTCAGGTGGCTGTTGACGATGCTCAGGCCAAGGCCGATGCCGCTAAGAAGGCTGCTGATGAAGCGGCCGCTAAGCAACAGGAGGCAGAGAAGCAGCGTGATGACGCGCAGCAGGCTGTGACTCAGGCCGAGGGTGCTCTCCAGGCAGCTGAAACCAAGCGGACTGAGGCGTGCGCTCCTGTGAAAGACGATCCTGCAGTGAAGGCAGCGCAGCAGAAACTCGACGAGGCGCGTAGCCAGCAGGATGAGAAGCAAAAGGCTGTTGACACTGCACAGAAGAATGCCGAGCAGGTACTCAAAGATGAGCAGCAGGGAACTGCGGGATTCTTCCGCTGGCTTGGAGTCGAAAAGAATGACCCGGATGCCACGCGTGCCTATGAACTTCTAACCACCGGCAAGTACACGGACGCAAGTGGAAATTCGTACGACGTCAGCACGAAAGTTGACGACTATGGTCCTTTCTTCGCTGAGACGGAGCTAAATAAGACGGGCGATGCGACCACCTTGAAGAATCTCAAGGCAACGCTTCCGCACATCGATAGAGGCAATGAGCTACGTCGTAACGACGACATCTTCCCCGGTCGTGCTGATTTGAAGATCAATTCGCTGCTCATGGCGGGATCAGAGCTTCAGACGAACGCGGCGAATACTGTTATCGGCCATCGGCCAGAGGTCATTCAGGCTGAAAACCTCGCCTGGGGACACTCTGACCCTTATAACGGTTGGTACACCAAGGAAAAGAATCTTTACAAGCAGGAGCCCGTCGGCCACAAGTCGGGCACGGGGCATTACAAAAACCTCATGAATGATACCTACGCTTTTACGGGTTTTGCTGTCGTTGACAAGCAAGGAACGCTACACGGTATCGCCCACGGCCAGGTCTTTGACCTCGATGTTCGCTACTATACAGACTCCACAGCTCCCTCTTACACTACTGCGGAGTACGGCGCGCTGATCGGCGAGTATGAAAAGTACCTTGAGAACGGCAAGAAGGAACTTCAGGATGCGCAGAACGCGCTGAATGAGGCTACTGCAAATGTCGAGAAGGCACAGAAGGCTCTTGAGGAGGCCAAGGCTGCGGCTAATGAAGCTTGTGCTACCGCTACAGCGCAGCGTGCCCAAGCCCAGGAGAACCTGGACGCTGCAAACAAGACGCTCAACGAGCTGGCGGCGCAGGCAGAAGCGGCAAAGCAGGCCGCTGAGAATGCTTCGCAAAAGAGCGATGACGCGCAGAGGGCTCTGGAGGCTGCCCAGGCTGATAAGGCCGAAAAGGACGCTGCGGTGACTGCTGCGGAGGAAGAAGCTGAGAAGGCCAAAAACGCTATCGAGACTGCTCAGTCCGCTCTTGAAGAAGCTCAAGCCGCACTGGCTGCCGCAGCCACAGAACTCAATGATTTGAGGGAGAAGGCTGAGGCTGCGCAGAAGAAGGCGGGTGAGGCTGCAGATGCTGTAGCTGACGCGACGACGGGGTTGGCGGAAGCTGAAGGAGCTGCAGAAGCTGCAGCTCAGGCGGTTAAGGATGCTGAAGAAGCGCTGCAGGCCGCAACCGAAGCTTTGGAAGCGGCAGAGGCGGCTCGTGACGAGCTGGTGGTTCCAGCGCAGGCCTACGAGGACGCTTTAGCCAAGGTGAAGGAAGCGAAGGAAGCTGTCCGCAAAGCTCAGGCCGCATTGGACGCTGCAACTGCTCCAAGCGAGCCGGGTGAATCCGGTTCGGTGCTAAAGCCGAAGAATCCGAAGGATTCGGCGAACAAGGCAAATGGTGGCAAGTCGCTAGCTAGCACTGGAACGGCTACCACTTCACTCGCGTTGACCGTCCTAGCTCTTGCAGCAGCGGGCACCGCGATGGTGAGGGTACGCCGCATGAAGGGCTGATCCTCTTCAACCTAGATTAAGGTCGGGCAATCATTCACTGCGAATTATATTGCCCGACCTTTTCTGCTCCCTCGGTCAGTTCAAACCAATGGCGTTTGTGGCACAGTGTGCGGGCACGCTTCAAGATTGAAGTGTTGCTCAGGGAGCCTTGCATGAAGTCTTTACTTGAAAAGGCGGGAGAAGAAGCCGCGGCGTTCGGATTTTGCCGCGGCAATTTCTTCAGCGCTGTGTTTGCCGTTGCACCACTGGCCTGCGGGCACTGAAGCCTTGACCTGCGCAACGTGTTGTCCACAACCAGCCCACGTGGTTTTGTGGCAGACCTTGCATTCAACTGGACGGCACATGCTATCTCCTCTTGTTTTGTAGAAATGAACGAAAGTTATGCTCAAGAAGAACATACCCCGAGGGGTATTACCTGGCAAGTGGTTGCCGTCGTGCTATCCGAATGAATTGGTGTGTTCGCGCTCCTCGGCAACACCGGTAAAAGTAAGCGTGTGAGCGGGCCTGTTAAAGGTGTCGTTAGTACAAACCGGCATTTGGGAACGCCATCGGTTTGAAAATCGCCCCACGGCTGCGCTGGTAACTAATGCTGCTTTCATTGACTTATAGCGCATTGTCGCCGGTCCTACGAGGCGGTTTCTGAGAAAACTCCGATGTCAGATAAGTTGAGATGCAACTTTGATCAACAACGAGGTTTTGCTCCATGCTTATGCCGCTGGCGGGAACTTTTATCCCGTCTATCACTGCGATCGGTGGGTCACTGACGATGACTGCCCTGGTCAGCCTCCTCCCACTTATCTTTTTCTTTGTTGCGCTAGGAGCTTTTTCGCTACCTACCCACTGGTGTGCCGCTGGTGCGCTAGTAATCGCGCTGCTAGTAAGTATCGTTGGGTTCAACATGCCGCTTTCTATGGCGGGCATGTCAGCTGTTGAAGGCGCAGCGTTTGGCCTCATTCCAATCATCTATATCGTTGTGATGGCAGTGTGGCTGTACAACCTGACGGATCGCTCGGGCCGCGCAAAGGACGTGCAGGCGGTCTTTTCTGCCGTTGGCAAGGGAGACATGCGTATCCAAGGCCTACTCATCGGATACGCATTTTGTGGCCTGCTTGAGGGGCTAGCGGGATTCGGCGCTCCGGTGGCGATCGCATGCACGATGATGTGGGCACTGGGGCTGCATCCCATCCGCGCGGCAATCGCGGTGATGGTGGGCAACGCCCTCAACGTCGGTTTTGGGGCCATGGCCATTCCGGTGACAACGGTTGCCAAGCTGGGTGGCGACGATGCCGCCTTGGTGGGCGCCACGATGGGGCGTATTACTCCTATTCTGCTCAGCGTAGTTCCATTCCTGATGCTGTTCATCCTCGATGGCTGGCGCGGAATAAAAGAGGGATGGTTGGCCGCTCTGGTCGCCTGGGTCGGTATGGGGACGGGCGTGTATCTGACGTCCAACTTCCTGTCCTACGAGTTGGCTGCCGTTGTGGGCTCGCTACTTTCATTCGCGCTATTGGCGCTACTGCTTCGCTTCTGGACGCCAGCAACGCCGGAAGAATTCCGCTCGCCTCAGCCGACTGAAGCGCTGTCTGGTTCCCGAGTCGCACTTGGCCTGCTGCCGTACTGGCTGGTCGTAATCGTTTTTGCGGTCGCAAAGCTGTGGAAGTTCGGCGTGAACATTCCAGCAGCGCTGCGCGCAACCGATATTAAGTTCACCTGGCCAGGTTTGTCTGGCGTGTTAGGGATGGACGGTCAGCCGAATGCATCTGTAACGTTCACCCTCCCATGGCTTTCCTCGCCGGGCACAATGTTGCTGCTTACCGGAGTGGTAGTTGCAATTGTGTACTCGCGTAGGTCATCGGGCGGACGTTTCAACCTGCCCTTCAAACAGGGAATGAGGACGTTGCTATCCACGGTCCACAACCTGCGCATCGCTATATTGACCATCTGTCTGGTGATGGCGTTGGCCTACGTAATGAATTTCTCGGGCCAGACCGTAGCAGTCGGTGCATGGCTTGCAACCACAGGTGCGGCTTTCGCTTTCCTATCGCCGTTCCTGGGCGGTATCGGCACGGCTGTTACCGGCTCGGCTACCTCGGCTGGTGCACTGTTTGGCAACTTGCAGGCAACCGCTGCACAAACCGCTGACCTCCCCGCTCGTCTTCTCCTGGGCGTAAACGAGGTAGGCGGTGGAATCGGCAAGATTGTTTCACCACAAAACCTTGCCATCGCCGCTGGTGCTGTGAAGTCGGAGGGCTCTGAGTCTGAGATTTTAAGAAAAGCCGCTCCTTACTCGTTGGGCCTGCTGGTACTCCTAGGTCTTATTACTGTTCTCGCTTCCAATGGAATCCTCGGATTCCTTATCGCAAGTTAAAGAAAGGAATCCTTAATGAAAGTCGCGATCTTCGCAACCTGCATCAATGACGCGATGTTCCCGCAGGCCGCGCAGGCAACCGTTCATTTGCTCAGGCGTCTTGGGCATCAGGTGGTCTTCCCAAAGAACCAGGCGTGCTGTGGACAAATGCATATCAATACGGGCTACTACCCGGAGGCGTTGCCTCTCATTGAAAACCATGTTCGCACGTTTGCGCCCGTTCTTGACGGGACGTGGGATGCGATAGTTGTTCCATCTTCGTCTTGCACTGGTTCCATTCGTCACCAACAGGCAATGGTGGCGCGCGAGCTGGGCCATGAAGGTTTGGCGCGCAAGGCTGAACAGATTGCTGAACGCACGTATGACCTGACTGAGCTCCTCGTAGACGTGCTTGGCACCACTGATGTAGGCGCGTATTTCCCGCACCGCGTCACCTATCATTCAACGTGCCACTCGCTGCGGATTACCAAGGTGGGGGATCGCCCGCTCCAGCTACTCAAGGCAGTTGAGGGCATCGAGTACATTCCACTACCAGAAGCCGATGTCTGCTGCGGCTTTGGCGGAACTTTCTCGGTCAAGAACCCGGAGGTTTCGTCCGCGATGCTTGCAGACAAGATGAGCAACATCAAATCCACCGGCGCAGAGATTCTTGTTGCTGGAGACTATTCGTGCCTGATGAATATCGCCGGCGGACTTTCTCGAACTCGTTCAGGTATTCGCGCCATGCATCTTGCGGAGGTTTTGGCCGGTAGTCAGGAAGATCCGTGGATTGCTCCCGCTACGAACACGAAGGTAGGTGCCTAGATGTTTGACAAGATTGAACAGCTTGGGTCGAAGTTGGGTCTGAACCCGGCTGAATGGTCTAAGAATGATGTTGAAGAGCAGGAGCTGGGTTGGGTACCGGGACACCCGCTACCGCAGGATCCGTTGCGTTGGGGGAAGAGCTTTACTGACGGCTCAAAAGAGACGCTACGCAATACGCAAATGCGTCGCAATCTTGGTTACGCAACTGGAAAGATCCGCGCCAAGCGAAATGTGCGCGTTTCGGAGATGCCTGATTGGGAGGACTTGCGTGAGTCGGCCTCGAATATCAAACGCAACGTGGCGGCAAACTGGACGGATCTGCTCGAAGAGTTTGAAAAGAACGTAACGGCCCGCGGAGGTATCGTGCACTGGGCCCGTGACGCTGCTGAAGCGAATCGGATTGTGTACGAGATCGTTAAGTCGAAGCAGGTTGATGAGGTTGTCAAGGTGAAGTCCATGGCAACTCAGGAGATCAACCTGAATGAGTACCTGGGCGAAAGAGGTATTCAGGCGTGGGAGACGGACCTGGCAGAAATGATCGTGCAGCTGTCTGAAGACATGCCGTCTCACGTTGTCGTGCCTGCTATTCACCGCAACCGTGCTGAAGTGAAGGCTATCTTCGAAAAGCGGATGGAGGACGTGCCAGACAGTCTGACACATGAGCCGCGTGTGCTCGCAATGGCTGCTCGTGCGCATCTGCGTAAGAAGTTCCTTTCGGCTAAGGTCGCTATCTCCGGTGCGAATCTTGGTGTTGCGGAGACCGGCACGGTTGCAATCTACGAATCCGAAGGCAACGGCCGCATGTGCCTCACCCTGCCGGAGACACTGGTGACAGTTATGGGTATTGAGAAGCTGGTTCCCACCTACCAAGACATTGAGGTGATCTCCCAGTTGCTTCCGCGTTCGGCTACCGGTGAGCGAATGAATCCGTACACCTCATTCTGGACCGGTGTAACCGAAGGCGATGGCCCGCAGGAATTCCACATTATCTTGATGGATAACGGCCGCACTAATGTGCTTCAAGACGAGGTTGGTCGTGAAGCCCTCAAATGCATTCGTTGCGCGGCGTGCATGAATATTTGCCCCGTGTACCGCGTCGCTGGTGGACATGCTTACAACTCGGTATATCCAGGTCCGATTGGTGCGATCTTGACGCCGCAGCTGCTCAATGCGAAGGACCGCAGGGATCCGGCTGCATCTTTGCCATTTGCATCATCATTGTGCGGCGCATGCTTCGATGTGTGCCCCGTGAAGATCAACATTCCAGACATTTTGGTGCATTTGCGCCACAAGTACACCGAAGCTAATCGGGGCGGCATACCTGACAAGTGGGATGTGGCTATGAAGGTGAGCTCGAAGGTCATGTCTTCTGGTAAGGGCATGGAGATGGGCGGAAAGGCCGCTAACGCTGGTCGCGTTGTAGCCGGACCTGATCGCAAGATTGGCTTCCTGCCGTTCCCGGTGGTGAAGGATTGGACTCGTACCCGTGACGTGCCCGCACCACCAGCACAGTCATTTAGAGACTGGTGGGAAGCCGAAGGCAAGAATGAAGGAGAAGGCAAGTGAGCGCAAAAAGTGAAATCTTTAGGCGTATCCGCGCCGCAGGTAGCATTGATGCTCCGCAAATCCCGCGCGATTACCGTTTCGGTAGTGACGCCCCGCGTTCTGAGGTGGTTGATGAGATGGTTGATGCCCTCGTCGATTACACGGCGCAGGTTAAGCGTGTAAACGAAGATGGCATTGAGGACGCGATTGAGCAGTTCTTGGCTGATACGCACAGCGTTGTGGTTCCTGTCGGTCTGCCTGAGGAATGGGTGGAAGCAGCTGGCCGAGATGGTCGTGAAGTGAAGGTGGATGATCCGGCCCTCACAAATGAGGAACTGGATAAGACCGATGCGGTTGTAACTGCCTCCCGAGTGGCGGTGGCTAACTCGGGAACCATTATTTTGGATGGCACCGCAGATCAGGGGCGCCGCGCTATCACCCTCGTGCCGGATACGCACGTGATCGTGCTTCGCAGTGATGCGATTAAGGCCACGCTACCCGAGGCTGTGGCTGTGCTGGCCAAGAATCCAACGCGCCCAACCACGTGGATTGCTGGCCCCTCGGCGACTTCAGATATTGAGCTCGTGCGTGTAGATGGCGTGCACGGCCCTCGCAATCTTCGGATTGTGCTGGTAGAAGACTAGCCTCAAATGCTAACGCTCCCCGAAAGTTAGGTTCGTGCAGCGCCCGGCTTTCGGGGAGCCCACTTGTATCTCGCGGGCATGGTCTGCCCGGGTATTATTGGTGGTGCTTGACAGGCGTTTTCTTTCTGCTGTCTCACGCGGTGCTTTTGCGGCAGTAACCGGTGCAATAAGGCAGGAGGGTAGCCCTGAATCTATAGAAAGGGTTTTGTGTATGCACATCGACGTTTGGACTGATATTGCATGCCCCTGGTGTTACCTAGGGGTGCGGCATTTGCGGCAGGCTCTTTCTACTTTCGAGCGCAAGGAGGAAGTCTCTGTACGCCTGCATGCCTACCTATTGCAGCCGGAGCTGGATCAGACGCTGAATGAGTCAGAACCCGATTATTTAGCGCGCACAAAAGGAATGTCCCGGGCGGAAGTGGATCAGGTGCTGTCTTCACTTACGGAACTTGCCCGCAAGGATGGCATTGATATTGATTGGGAGGGCGTGAAGGTCGCTCCCACAACGTCAGCGCATCGTTTGGTTGGTCTGGCCCGTGAGATTGACATGGAGCGCGACACGACGATGGGTGGTGACACATTGGAGCTGAAGGTGCATGAGGCGCTGCAGCGGGCCCGCTTCCAGCTCGGCATGGACGTGTCTAATCCGGAGTCTTTGATCGCAATCGCTCGTGATTTCGATATTCCTGGAGACCGCGTGCTCGCCACGCTCGAATCGCAAGATAGCGCGGGAGAGATATTTTCTGATTTCCAGATTGGTGTGCAGATGGGCATCGGCGCGGTGCCGGTATTCATTTTCGATAAGGCGTTGATGATGGAGGGAGCCCAGCCGCGTATCGCGTTTGAAAACGCTTTGAACACCGCATGGAATCACGCGAACCCAAATAGTCCGGTGGGAGAGTAGAGATGAACGTTTTAGAAGGTAAAAAGGTTGTGCTGCGCAGGCCCCAAGTTACTGACGCGCAGCAGCTGGCAGAGGTTTTAAATGACCCTCTTATCGCAAAGTACACCACGGTTCCGCAACCATATTCGCTAGAGGATGCAAAGTGGTGGATTAATACTTCCAGGCAACTTGAGGAACCTAATGCGACGTGGCTGGTGTGGGCCGATTCTGACCTGGTGGGTTGTGTTGGACTCGAAGATTACAATGAGGCGCAACGCTCACTGAAGCTTGGGTATTGGGCTAGTGAGGCCGCTCGTGGGAAGAGTTATATTTCCGAGGCAGCGCGGTTAGCAATCCAACACGTATTTGAAGGATCCCGCGTCGATAAGATCGTGTGGCATGCACACGTGGGTAATGACGCTTCATGGAGACTAGCGTGGAAGCTCGGTTTCATCTTTGAGGGTGTTGAGCGACGCGTAAGGGAACGAAATGGTCGTGTGGTCGATATGTGGGCGGCGAGCCTTCTGCGCGGCGAATCCATGGAGCCGGCTTGTGATCCCAACCTGCCGCACTACTTTGATCTTTCTGATCATTGCGATCTGCCTGTCGCCAAGCGCCCGTATGACCCGCGCCGGCCGCAGGCTCTGGTGCGTCAGTTCCATGAGGTCTACGGCTTACCCGTCAAGCTTGGCGAGAAGCCGACTGCTGACACGGAGCGCGTACATATGCGCATGAGCCTCGTGTCCGAAGAGTTCACGGAGCTAACGACCGCCCTCTACGGAGGCGAGGCAGGCCAGATCATTGGACGAGCCGTAACCGCCGCGCGTGAGGCGGATGACGGCACTCGCGACACGATCGAGGTTGCGGATGCCTTGGCTGACCTCGTGTATGTTGCTTACGGTATGGCGTTGGAGTGCGGCATTGACCTTGATGAGGTGTTGCGTGAAGTTCAGGCCTCGAATATGTCCAAATTAGGCGCTGATGGTAAACCGATTTACCGTGAAGATGGAAAGGTCTTGAAGGGCCCCGGCTTCTTCAATCCGAATATTGCCCGCGTTCTCGGGCTAGAAAGCGAAGATGATAAATGAGCAAAATCGAAAAGGTGCTTCCTGATTTCAGTAAATACAACGCCGCTGAGTGTGAACGTGTAGCGTTTGAAGCTATCGACACGTATCGCGCTACGATAACCGCGTTGGAGGAAGCGCCCGCTTCGATCGAAGACTTTCTAAACCCATTTGACGAGGCGGAATTTGAGTTCGACTGTGCTATTGGCCCTGTGTACACGCTTATCAGCGCGGTTGGAGGTCCCGACTTTGACGCTCTGGAAGAAAAGCTTGATGAGCCGCTAACCAAGCTCCAGACGTGGATGATGACCAATGAGGCGCTGTACGCGAAGTTCGTAGAGCTTTCGAAGCAGAACCTGGACGCAGAGTCGGCTTATATGGTCAGTGAGCAGATTAAGGAGTTCAGGCTTGGCGGTATTGACCTTGACGCGAATGGACGCAAGGCGCTTGAAGAAGCTGATCTGAAGATCTCACAGCTTGCAACAAGGTACGGCCAGATTGTCTCGAAGATGCTGGCAACGTCCGTGAGTGTTGCCGGCAGAGAATATACGCTGAACAACTTCACGAACCAGCTTGCGCTTGCCCAGTTGGATGATCCGACTGCCCGCGCCCAGCTGTTGGCAAAGTCGATGGAGCGCGGCTTTGGCGGCGAGTTTGACACTCGGGGTATTGTGACTGAGATGGCGAGGCAGCGTAATGCGCGAGCTAAGCTTCTAGGTTTCAACAACCATGCCGAAGTTGTGCTGGAGACAGAAATGGCTCCCTCCACCAACGCGGTTTACCAGCTGCTCTCCGACGTATCAAAGGCGGCTGTGGAGGCCTCCAAGGGCGATGAAGAGGAGCTTACCCGCCGCGCGCAGGCCGACGGCTTGGAGCGTTTCACGGCTTCGGATTGGCTCTACTACCAGGAGAAGAAGAAGGCCGACGTTCTCGGTCTGTCCTCGCAGGCGTTAAAGCCTTATCTGGAGATGTGGAATGTGCTGGAAAACGGCGTGTTCTTCGCGGCCAATAAGATTTACGGTGTGAGTGCAAAGCGCCGCACTGACTTATCCGGTTGGGATCCGTCGATGCGTGTCTATGAGATTGAGGATGAAGCTAGCAAGTCGCTTGGTATCTTCCTGATCGATCCGTTTACGCGTGCAGGTAAGAGCGGCGGAGCCTGGATGGATTCGCTGGTGCAGGGCTACTTAGCAACCGATTACGAGTCGATTATTATCAACTGCGCGAATTTTGAGCCGGTGGAGGATGGTCCGAAGTTCCTGGTGTGGGATGAGGTTGAGACCCTGTTCCACGAGTTCGGCCATGCCCTGCATGGTTTCTTGTCGAAGACTCGATACGCTTCGACTGCGGGCACGGCTGTGCCACGTGACTTTGTGGAGCTCCCTAGCCAGTTGAATGAGATGTGGGCTTACAACCCGACGGTGATCGAGAACTTCGCGCGTCACTTCGAGACCGGCAAGGTCATGCCAGAGCAGATGCGCGCCCAGCTTCGTGATTCAAAGACTTTCGGGCAGGCTCACGCAACCGTAGAGTTCTGCGCCTCAGCGTTACTGGATCAGGCCTGGTATTCCTCCGAAATTAGCGAAGATGAGGACGTTGCTCAGTTTGAGGCCGAAGCGCTTGAAAAAGCCGGTGTTGCTTCTGATTTGATTCCACCACGCTATCGTTCTACCTATTTCCCGCACGCTTTCACGGTGGGATACGACGCTGGCTACTACTCGTACATGTGGGCGGAGGCCTTAGTTGCTGAGTGTGAGAACTGGTTCCGCACCGTGGCAGCTATTGACGGCGACGGAGGTTTGAACCGTCAGGCAGGTCGCCGAATCACGGACGCGATCTTGTCGCGTGGCTCGTCGCGTGATCCTCGCGAATCGTTCCGGGAATTGATCGGTCACGACGCTTCGGCTAAGGCTATTCTTTCTCGTCGAGGCCTGTAGAGTATAAGCATGGGTATGAATCCGACAGACGCACTGAATCGTCTTATCGCAGCGTTCGAAGCGCACGCTCAGGCTGCGCGTGCGGCCGATATGGCCGACTCGAGCATTGTTGAGGCCGCTGAGGCGCGCCTGCGCGATGCTTTCTTCACGTATGACGATGTGTTGTTTAACAACTACGGGGTCGATTTGCCGTTTGACATTGTCGATTCAGATTTTGATGACGACGATGACGATTTCGACGACTATTACGATGACGAAGACGATGCGTCTGATGAGGATGATCTAGATTTTGTTGATCTAGATGACGAGGACGATTAGATCCCTTCCGTTTCGGGGTAGTTGCGCCTCAGCGCGGATACTTCGTTAAGTGCATCAATTATTGGCTGGGGGAGTGCAAACTGCATTCCCCCAGCTATTTGTTTTGCTTGGAGTTCGCTGCGTGGGCCGACCAGAGCGGTGGTTACACCGGGTTGGCTTGTGAGCCATGCGAGCGCCACGGTGGTTGCAGATACGTCGAGTCCGGAGGCTGCGGCCAGGACAGCCTCGGTTATCGCGCTGTATTCATTGCTGAGGTAGGGCTGCACGAATCCGGAGAGAATTGGCGAGGCCGCACGCGAATCTGGTGGAGTAGTGTGGCGGTATTTTCCGGTGAGGACTCCTCGCGCTAACGCTGACCAAGCAACGAACCCGATGTTTTCCTTGCGCAGGCCGGGTAGGAGTTCTCGTTCTACGCCGCGTTGTAGCAGGGAGTATTCTGCGCTGACGGTAGCTAGCTTTGTGCCAAACTCCTTGGCAAGAAAGTGCACTTTGGCCGTGTCCCACGCGCTGAAATTGGATACTCCGATGTGGCGGATTGCTCCGGAGCGTAACGCCATACTCAGCGCTTCTAGGCTTTCCTCGAATGGCGTCTCAGAGTCGGGGCGGGCAATGAGATAAACGTCGATGTAGTCGGTTTTCAATGCCTCAAGCGAGCGGTCGATAGAACTAAGAATTGCGCTCTTCGAGGCGGAGTAGCGAAAGCGAGTTTCGGAGGGGATGTAACCGCCTTTGGTAACAATGACTACGTCGTCACGCGCAGTACCGGTGGCTTCAAGTACGGTTCCAACTGTGGATTCAGCATTGCCTTCGCCATATGTGGGTGAGGTGTCGATTAGGTTTATGCCTGCTTCAACCGCGGTATTCCAGATGTTTTCAGCTTCGGTGACTGTGGTGTCGCGCCCCCAGGTGAGTGTACCGATTCCAACGGGGGATACTTTCAGGCCGGTGTTACCTAGTCGATGTCGCATGTCTCATACAGTAGCGCACGTTGTTAAAAGATAGTGTTTGAAACTATGAACTGGCTTGAAGCAATAATTTTAGGACTGGTGCAGGGGCTTACGGAGTTCTTGCCGGTCTCTTCATCGGCACATTTGCGTATTGTGGGCGAGTTACTTGGCATGGATGATCCAGGAGCAGCCTTCACTGCAATCACACAGCTCGGCACGGAAACAGCCGTATTGATTTTCTTTTGGAAGGACATTGTCCGCATCGTCAAGAAGTGGTGTGGCTCGATGCCCTGGGTTGGCGCGCAGCGCCGTATATCCGCGGGAGACTCAGATGTGCGTTTAGGCTGGATGATTATTGTGGGTTCAATCCCCATCGCGGTTCTTGGCCTGCTTTTGGAAGACTGGATTGATACATCATTTCGAAATCTGTGGATCACGGTCACGATGCTCGCTGTGTTTGCCGTGTTCCTTGGCGCGGCCGATAAGTGGATGCCACAACGAATGACGCTTGACAAGATGCGGTGGTCGGATGCGATTCTGTATGGTTTCGCGCAGGCACTGGCGCTGATACCGGGCGTATCGCGTTCGGGTGGAACAATCACGATGGGGCGTTTGTTGGGGTATACGCGCGAGGCAGCCGCTCGCTACTCGTTTCTGCTTGCAATGCCGGCGGTGTTCGCGTCCGGGTTGTACAAGGTTTACCGGGTAGCTGTTGGTGGCAATAGCGTGGATGTGGGGCCAACGGTTGTTGCTACGCTGATTGCGTTTGGTGTTGGTTACGCGGTTATCGTTTGGTTCTTGAAGCTCGTTTCAACTAAGTCTTACCAGCCGTTCGTCATTTACCGAATTGTGATTGCAATCGTGATTGGTGTTTTGCTTGCGGGAGGGATTTTGAGCCCGATGGGTACGGCCGTGATGTGACGGGTTAATTCCCAAAACCTTGACGCGCTGTTGGGTTCTAACGTTGTGGCCAGGTGAGGAATCACCTGGCCACAACCTATTAGGTCATGACATCTGAAGAGTTCATGCAGGCGGGTGCTTTTACCCCTTAATTTCGAGTAGTCTTTCCAGTCCTTCTTGCGATATTTCAGGTGGATTAGATGAATAGAGAGGACAGAGATTTTGCACGCCACACCAGTTACAAAGGACCTGTTTTTTGGGTGGAAATAGTTTTTGGTGAGCCGCGGTTTCGATGTCTTGCCAGATGCTAACGAGTTGGTGTTCAAACGCTTCTATTGATTCGGGCGTTGGATCTAGCGTGAGGGTGCGTCCGTCCCCAAGGAAAACGAGTTGAGTACGGGCGGGCAGACCTAGGTCTGTGTTGCGAAGAAGCAGCGAGTAGAACCGCATTTGGAAAAGCATGTCTTCTTCGAAGCGCTTTTGCGGCGATTTGCCGGTTTTGTAATCTACGACACGGATAGCTCCATTGGGCGCCTTATCGATGCGGTCAATAAAACCGTGAATGGCAATCTCATCGGTAATTTCCACGCGAACAAACCTTTCGCGTGCATAAGGCTCCAGGCGCGTAGGATTTTCCATGGCGAAGTACTGACGCACGAGCGCGCGGACTTCCTCTTTCCACTTATCCAGTAGAACGTCGTCTTCGAACAAGGATAAGAACTGCTCGTCTTGAGCCATGGTTTTTTCATACAGCGGCCCAATCATTTCGCTTGCCGTTTCGGCGGTGCGTTGCTCCGCAGGAAGATCAAACAGGTCTTCAAGCACAGCATGCACAAGCGTCCCCCGAGTGGTGGCTGGTGAGGGTGGTTCTTTGAAACCGTCCACTTGCGTGAGCCTGAATTTCATGGGGCATTGCAACCATGTCTTGGTGGAGGTTGCAGATAGTGCTTTGCGGCGTTTGCTTGTCTCGCTCATGTGTATACCGTATCGCGATGGGAAGACAATGTTTGTGGTGTCGCCAGGGGGCGGAGCAAAAGGGAGTGAACTCGAAGATGACCGCTCGTGCCAACTAGACTGTGCATGTGACTTCTTCCCTTGAGTATCCGATTCCAAGCCAAGTGGCCCACCCGATGGGCATGGCGTCTCGCCGTGGTCCGCTACAGGCGGGCGAATTTGTTCAGATTACAGACCCAAAGGGCCGGTTGCATACGGTGATGCTGACCCCTGGTGGATATTTTCAGACCTCGCGAGGCTCATTGCACCACGACGACATCATTGGTCAACCGGAAGCTGTGACCATGTATGACGGGGAGCGTGAGTTTCAGGTCGTGCGCCCTCTTCTGGCCGACTACGTAATGTCAATGCCTCGCGGCGCCGCCATCGTGTACCCCAAAGACGCGGCGCAGATCGTAGCGTTTGGCGATATCTTCCCCGGTGCTCGCGTGCTGGAGGCGGGGGTTGGATCTGGTGCTCTTTCAATGTCGCTGCTTCAAGCTGTGGGATCTACAGGTTCGTTGCATTCGATTGAACGGCGGGAGGATTTCGCGAAGATAGCGCAGGGCAATGTGGATCTTTGGTTCGGCGGACGCCATCCTTCGTGGCAGGTTTCGGTTGGTGATTTCGCTGATGTTGCGATGAGTTTACCCGCGGAGTCAACAGATCGCGTGGTGCTTGACATGTTGGCCCCGTGGGAATGCATTGATGCGGTGGAACACGTTCTGGCTCCTGGTGGCGTATTGACGGTGTATGTGGCTACGGTGACGCAATTGTCTCGAATGCGCGAGGATTTAAATACTTTTGGAAGGTTTACCAGGCCGCAGGCGTGGGAGTCTGCAATCCGTGATTGGCATTTGGATGGGTTGGCGGTGCGGCCAGAACATCGCATGGTGGCACACACCGGGTTCTTGATGACCACCCGTAAGGTGGAGCGTGCTTCAGTTCCGCAGCGCCGCGCTGGACGCCCGGCTAAGGCTGCCGAGGGGCTGGCGGGCCAGTGGGACGAAGAGACTGCGTGGGAAGAAAACGGCGAGTTAAACCCCGTTGTTTCGCCAAAAAAGGTGCGTCGCTCTATTCGAGATGTGGCGGGGAAAACGAGGGTTTGGCTGGCTCACGATGAGGATGGAGAAAACGTTTAGTGTCGTATTCACCTGAGGATTTGAAGGTCGAAATCACCGAGCTGCGCAGCGCTAATGAACGACTCAAGGGCACTCTCATGGTTGCGCGCGAAGAGATTGCTTCGATGCGCGCCCAGATCGAAGCGGCTAGTAAACCACCTGCGCAGGTGGGCACAGTGTTGTCGATCGATTCTCAGGCGCGCGAGGCCGAAGTCTCCCTCGGCGGCAGAATAATGTGGTTGTCGGTTGCAAGTTCGGTGGATCTACTTGGTCTGCGGGTGGGGCAGAGCGTTCGGGTGAGTGAGAACATGATCGTGTCCGCGCCGCTGTCCACCGCTCGGGTAGGGCAGATGGCTTCGGTGGTACAGCTAGTGGGGGCGGATAGGGCGCTGGTCAGCGCCGATGCGGGCGTACTTCAGATGGTGTTGCTTGCCGGTTCTTTGCGACACGGGGGAGTCCGGCCAGGTGATTCGTTACTCGTTGATACGAAGGCACACATGGCGTTGGAAAAGGTTGTGCGCTCCGATGTGGAGCAGTTGTTGCAACCCGAGATTCCGGGCGTTACCTACGACGATATCGGCGGCCTTGATGAACAGATCTTGAAGGTGCGTGACGCCGTCGAATTGCCGTTTAAGAATCCGGATTTGTATCGCGAATACGGTCTGCGCGCCCCCAAAGGTGTTCTTTTGTATGGGCCTCCCGGATGCGGTAAAACGCTGATTGCGAAGGCAGTGGCAAGCTCCTTGGCAGGGGCTGCTGGCCAGCCGTACTTCCTCTCGATTAAGGGTCCCGAGGTCCTAAACAAGTACGTGGGTGAAACCGAACGCCATATTCGTGCGATTTTTGGTCGGGCCCGCCAGCTGGCGTCTGAGAACGTTCCGGTGGTGATTTTCTTTGACGAGATGGAGGCGCTGTTCCGTACGCGTGGCTCGGGAATATCATCCGATGTTGAGACGATGATTGTGCCGCAACTCTTGGCGGAGATGGATGGCTTGGAGGCACTCGATAACGTCATTGTTATTGGCGCGTCGAACCGTGAGGACATGATTGATCCCGCGGTGTTGCGTCCCGGTAGGTTGGATGTTCGCATCCGGATTGATCGTCCCAATCGCGCCGGAGCGCTCGATGTCTTTGCAAAGTATTTGGTTCCGGATCTGCCCTATTCAAAGTCCACGCTCAGCCGGTTCGGTTCGCGAGAAGAGGCAACTCAGCATTTGACGGAACAGCTGGTAGATGCGCTCTATGAGAATAGTGGACAGACGGCTCTGTTTAAGCTTTCCCTCGCTAATGGGGAGCCAAGGGTCGTATACGCTTCAGATCTGGTATCTGGCGCGATGATTGCATCTATAGTTGAGCGCGCAAAAAAGTTTGCCGTTAAGGACGCGATACACGGACGCCCGGGGCTCACGCCAGAGCACCTGCAGCTAGCATTCGCGGAAGAGCTGATGGAGACCTGGGATTTGGCGGCAACTACCACGCCGCGAGAGTGGGCGAGAATTACAGGCTTGCGTGGTGATGACGTGGTTGCGGTGCGTTCGCTTCAAGCGAGGGAGGTAGCGAATGACTGACCGGGTTTTAGGTACAGAAACCGAGTTTGGGATAACGGATGCGAATGATCCGGGCGCTAATCCGGTGGTGCTTTCAGCTACTGCTGTTGAGGAATACGCCGCTTCGATATCTATTGGCGAGGTGGTGCGTTGGGATTATTCCGGTGAGGATCCGCTAAATGATGCGCGCGGATACCGATTGGAGAGGGCGGCGGCGCACCCTTCGATGCTTACGGACGATCCCTACCGGTTAGCGCCGCCGACAGGCGTGAGCTTTGAGGATCGTCCGGGCGAGTATGAACGCTTTATGCAGCGTGCAACTTCCGTGGTGCTCTCAAACGGCGCGCGGTTTTATGTGGATCATGCGCACCCGGAGTATTCGAGTCCAGAAACTGCCTCTGCGTTGGATGCGGTGCTTTATGACAGGGCGGGTGACCTACTGGCAACTCGCGTGATGGAGGTGTGCGCGCAGGCGGGTGCGGACCTGGTTTTGTATAAGAACAACACGGATGGCAAGGGCGCGGCATACGGCACTCATGAGAACTATCAGGTGAGCCGCGATGTCGATTTTGATGACATTACGCGCGCCATGATTCCTTTCTTGGTGACGCGCCCGGTGATTTGCGGAGCGGGACGCGTGGGCCTGGGCCAGCATTCACAAAAGCCTGGTTTCCAGATTTCTGCCCGTGCAGATTTTGTTGAGAATTCGGTTGGTCTTGAGACCACGTTCAACCGTCCGATTGTGAATACTCGCGATGAGCCGCACGCCGATCATCACCAGTTCCGTCGTTTCCACGTCATTAATGGAGACGCGAATCAGTTCGACGTTTCAACGTATTTGCGCCTGGGCACTACGTCGTTGGTTTTGCGCGCACTCGAGGGCGATCTTGACCTCACCATCGATTCGCTTGCACTGGATCAAGATGACGTGCAGACAGCGTGGGATGTTTCTCACGATGTTTCGATGACCCGGTTGATTCGTTTGAAGTCGGGCGAGGCGGTGACTGCGCCACAGTTGCAACGCAAGTATTTAGATTTCGTGCGCTCTCATCTTCAGCTAGATGAGGGAGACGAGGCCATTTGCAGGGAATGGGAACGCATTCTGGATGGCCTGGAAACGGATTTGGAAAGTGTAGCTACTGACGTTGAGTGGGTTGCGAAGTACCTCTTGTTTGAACGACAGATGGAACGCTTAGGCACCACGTGGGACGATCCGCGCCTTCGCGCGATGGATTTACAGTGGGCGGATTTGCGTCCGGGAAGGTCACTGGTGGCTGCTTTGGATCGGGCGGGCCGCGTACGACGGCTATTTTCCCCTCATGACGTGGCGCGTGCTTTGGTTGAGCCTCCGCGTAATACCCGCGCTTGGGTTCGCGGCAAAGCGATTAGTTTGATTCCAGAGGTTGTGAAGGCTTCGTGGACGTCGCTGGTGGTAGATCAGGCAGGCCAGGATCGTTTGGTACGGATCCCGTTGCCAGATCCAAATCAGGCTGGCGGTGAGGATTTTATCCGTGCGTTACATGAGGGCGCGCGGGCTTTTATTAGTTTATTTGATGGTGGGAAGGAGTAATCATGGCACAGAAGTTCGCGCCAGCGGGCGGCAATAATGAGGATGAGATTCAGGAGGCTGGTCAGGTGCAGGCTCAGGGCACTAGCATTGACGACCTTTTGGATGAGATCGATTCGGTTTTGGAAACGGATGCGCAGAAGTTCGTGCAGGGTTTTGTACAAAAAGGTGGCGAGTAGGCCGGGTCGGCTGGAGCTGTTTTGAATCGTAGAATTTTTGGGATAGAGACGGAATACGGTATTACTTGTGCTTCAACGGGAAGCGGTGATGCTCCGCTGTCTGCCGAGGAGGCCGCGCATCTCCTGTTTGAACCGCTGATTAAGGCGGGGCGGTCAACAAATGTGTTTTGGCGCAATGGAGGCAGACTGTATTTGGATGTGGGCGCGCATCCGGAGTTCGCCACGGCGGAGTGCGACCGGGTTGAAGACCTACTTTTGCAGGTGCGCGCGGGTGAATCCCTGTTCGCCGAGTTTGCCGATGTAGCAAACGGGGTTCTTGAGCAGCGGGGGAGGGGTGGACGCATTCATTTGTTTTCTACGAATGAGGACGCCGCGGGCAACTCGTTTGGCTGCCATGAGAATTATCTGCTTCGCCGTAATCGCAACTTTAGGGATGTGGCCGATGCATTGGTGTCGTTTTTCGTGACGAGGCAGATTGTGACGGGTGCTGGTCACGTGCATCGCGATGGAGTGCCGCGGCTAGGGTATTCACCGCGTGCGCGGTTTATGGATGACCCGGTTTCCGCAGCTACTACTAATTCTCGCCCGATTATTAATACGCGAGACGAGCCACTTGCTAACCCCGGCGAATACCGCAGGATGCACGTGATCGTGGGTGATACGAATGTTTCGGAGTGTTCAACCGCGGTAAAAGTAGTGATGACCCACCTCATTTTGTCCGCAGTTGAGGCGGGCGTGCGTATCGCCGATTTAGCGCTCAAAGATCCGATGAAGGTGATCAGCCAGATTGACTTCCAGCTGGGCTCGAATATCGAGGTGGAGCTGGTAGACGGAACAAGGATGAGTGTGACCCGGCTTCAGCGGGAACTGAAGCGCAGGGCCCTTGCGGTGGTTGATACGGCGGATGCCTCCCCACTTACTTTGCGAATGCTGGACCTGTGGGATCGCGCGCTCGATGCTGTGGAGTCCGGCGATCACAGCAGTGTAGCAACGGAACTGGATTGGGCCATAAAGGAGCGCCTATTCACCAGGTTTGTTGAGCGTTCCAACTGTGGCCTGGATGATCCACGAGTGGCCCGGCTAGAGCTTGCTTACCACGACATCACAGCGGATTTTCGCAGGCGGTTGGAGGAATCGGGTCAGATGGTTCGTCTTACCGATCCCAGCGAAGTACAGAAGGCGAAGTCTGTTCCTCCTACTACTACGCGCGCGAATATTCGCGGCCAGGTGATTGCGGCCGCCGAGGACGCTAAACGACAGCTTGGGGCGGACTGGCTTCACTTGCGCTTGGATGACCACCGCGCACCTCACGTGGTTTTATCCGATCCGTTCGCGGTTGCCGATAGGGACGCGGATAGGATTTTGGAGTTGATCGCCGAGCAGGACACCGGGTTAGCGAGTTTCGCATGAGTAAAGACCAAGCTGAAAAAGCAAAACCTTCGAAGCATCTACCGTCCCGTATGCAGCAGCGCAATAAGCTACATCGGCGCATCTTGCGTTATTGGCGTGAGGCACTGGGCGTTTTTGTTCTGCTAGTGATCGCGTTAACCATTTTCATCGTGCAGCATTACCGGACCGATGAAGACTCTCAGCCTGCACAGACGTGGCGCGACAAGATTCAGGTGTCGGGAACGGTTGGTCGCATCCCAACTCTTTCTATATCCGGTTCAGTATCGGTCTCTTCGGAAAAAGTAGAGCTGTTGGAACAGGGATCTGGACGGGAAATCACTGCTGATTCACCGCTTATCGTCGCGATATGGTCATTTGATGGTGCAACGGGAAGAGCGGTGGATGAATCGAGCCACCCATCGGTCCAGGTTGGACTGGCTTCGCCAGATTCTTTCGACGAGGCACTCTTGGCTGGCGTTGTGGGCAAGCCCGAGGGCTCACGAGTACTTTTTGTTCGGCCCGTTTCACGCGGCGCTGAGCTGGGAACGGAGGTGAATGTGGTGGACGTCCTCCATTCGGCCGCGTCCGGTGAAGTGGTAGAGGAACAGGGCGGTCCTCTCAAGGTGACAATGACCGACACCGGTCCGAACATCTCACACGATCCCGGTGATCCGCCGGACGATTTGAAAGTCCAAATGCTGGTACGCGGCGACGGAATTCAGGTTAAAAATACGGACAGTGTTTTGGTTCAATTTGTGCGTGCTAACTGGAACGATTCTGTGGTTCAAGATTCAACCTGGTGGAAAGGCATCCCAAAAGCCATTAATTTAGCCGAAGCCATGCCCGGGGTGCGGGTTGCACTAACCGATCAGCGGGTGGGCTCGCGTCTGGCTCTGACGATTCCATCCGAGATGGCGTTGGGGGACGGTGCTGTAACTATGGTGATCGACATTATCGCAGCGCAGCGTGAAGGCGGTACACTGACGCCGTCAACTACCGAATCAGAGGAGGTCACCTCATGAACGACTTCATTAAAGTTATTCCTTGTCTGGATGTTAAGAACGGGCGCGTGGTGAAGGGCGTTAACTTCGTTCATCTGAAGGACGCTGGTGACCCCGCGCAGCTTGCGTCGGCGTATGTTGATGCGGGCGCCGATGAGCTTACGTTCCTTGACATCTCGGCTACAACTGAGGGCCGTGACACTATGGTCGATTTAGTGGCCAAAGTTGCGAGTCTTGTCTCAATCCCATTCGCTGTGGGTGGGGGTATTCGCAATGTGGAGGACGCTCAGCGTCTATTTGAAGCGGGAGTGGATAAGGTTTCGGTCAATTCTGCAGCGATTGATCGTCCGGATGTATTGGATGAGCTGGCGCAGCGTTTTGGCACCGAGAAGGTCATTTTGGCTTTGGATGCGCGCCGCTGCGCGGACGGTGTTTCTACCCCGTCTGGCTATGAGGTAACTACACATGGTGGTTCAAAGTCCACCGGAATCGATGCTGTGGGTTGGGCGAAGGACGCCGCGGCTCGAGGTGTTGGTGAAATCCTTCTGACCTCAATGGACGCAGACGGTGTGCAGACCGGGTTTGATCTGGATTTGCTGCGCGCGATTCGTGCGGCCGTGGACGTGCCGATCACCGCTTCAGGTGGTGCCGGCGAAGTGGAGCACTTCGTGGAGGCCGCACGCGCGGGTGCTAACGCGGTTCTGGCAGCGTCGGTGTTCCACTTCGGCAAGGTCTCGATTGCGCAGGTAAAGAGCGCCTTGGCCGATGCCGGTTTCAAAGTTTCAGGAAAGTTCTAGGGACAAGTGAAGGCACCATCGCAATCGCAGCTCGATCCTGCTATCAAAGCAAGATTGAAACGAGACGAGAACGGTTTATTTGCCGCGGTTATTCAGCAGTTTGATACCCGGGAAGTCCTCATGGTCGGGTGGATGAACGACGAGGCTTTGCACCGTACAATGACGGAGGGGCGGGTTACGTTCTGGTCTCGCTCTAGGGGCGAGTACTGGCGCAAGGGAGACACCTCTGGGCATTTCCAGTTTGTAAAGCGGGTTAGTCTCGATTGCGATGGCGATGCCCTCCTGGTGGAGGTCGATCAAGTGGGCGCCGCGTGCCATACGGGTAAGCGATCATGCTTCCTTGAGGGAGGCACCTTACCGGCCATCCAGGGTTAGAACTCACGTTTAAGCAAGAGCGGGCAGGGCTTCGGTCCTGTCCGCTTTTGTAGTCAAGTCGGTGTCTGCTAGGTGAACGGATTTGGTGATCGGCGCCACGGTTTGCGACACTCTTGGTGGGAAGGAGGAGACCATGAGCGTCCTGAACTCTGTGCTTGCGGATGTGCGGGCAGAGCTTGCCCATCGCGAGCAGCG